>OLOX01000154.1_pt1 | contig 67895 bp, 44 predicted proteins | sample 1672091 | NCBI WGS metagenome assembly OLOX01 (sample SAMEA3136644, study PRJEB25190) | human gut metagenome | reverse complement strand
CTAAATACTAATATTTTAATAACAGTGGTTAGGTTTTTATCGCACCACTACTAATCTTTCATCTTTAAACTTTACTCACTCCTAAGCGATATGGCGGGGTCAACCTTCATGGCCGAGCGGGCAGGTATCCAGATGCCGATCGCTATGACGGCTGCGAGCATCAGCAGGCTTGCGACGGCGTTGACCACCACGGCATGAGTGTCGAGGGTCTCATAGCCATAGAACTGCATGTTGGCGATCTCGAGCTTGACCAGCACGCCCACGATAATGGCGGCTATGACCACCGCTATGCCCAGAAGGGTGAAGCCCTCGGCCATCAGCGTGCGGAACACGCTGCTGTTGGTGGCTCCGAGAGTCTTGCGCAGGGCTATCTCAGACACACGGGTGCGGGTGCGATACCAGAAGGTGCCGAGCAGACCCAGGAACACATTGGCAAGGAGGAAGAGCACCATCGAGCCCATGCGGAAGATATAGCCCGATACCTGACGGTTGTTGTCGCTCTGCAAACGGCTGAAGGGCACGATGTCCTTGAGATAGGTCTTGCCTACGCGGAACTGCTTCTTGAACTGGGCGCGCATTGTCTCGGCAAAATCCTTGTCTGCCTCAGGCCTGACGCGGATAGCCAGATCGGCATACGAGCCGATGTGCTTGTCATTGTTCTCGTCGAGAATCCTGATGCCGACGCATGTGCGCTCGCCGCTCTGGGTGTCGTTGCGGCGCGGCTGGTTGATGATGCCGGCCAGCTCGCATCCCGAGGCCATATATCCGAACCTGTGTCCGCGCAGTGTGTAGGGGTCAGGCACAGGGTGGCCGCTGTCGACGGTATTGACGAAATTGGACGAGAGCAGCATCCTGTCAGGGCCGCCCCCAAGCAGGGCCGCAAGCTCCTCGGGAGTCTCGCCCCTCGGGCCGGTGATGCGGAATACATTGAGGAAATCGGGATTGGCGTTGCCCCACCTTATATAGAGGTCATGCCCCTTGGCATAGTCGTATGAGCCGTAATAGAGCGAGTCGCCATCGAGGTCGACCATACCGCCCGATGACATGCTGCCGTTATAGGGCTCGATACCGCCCAGGGAAATGCCTACTGCCTCGACACCCGGATAGCGGCGCAGACGGCTCACTATTTCGCGCATCTCCTCGCCTTTGGTCATCTCCTCCTCTCCGGGAGCAGCCTGGCCTCCGCGGCCATACTTGAGCGAATAGACATGACTGATGTCATAGCCGGTTGGTTCGGCCAGGGGTGCGTATGCCTGGCGCAGCAGGTCTGTGATGAACCACGTCACGACCGATATGATGACAAGCTCCAAGACGAGCCACAGATTGGGCCGCCACTGACGGCGCATCTGTTTGAATAGAAGATTCATTAGTGGAAGTTTTTAGGGTTAAAGGTTAAGGGTTAAAGGTTAAGGGGTTATAAGTTTTATAAGACTTATAAAATTTATAAGATTTATAGGTCCAAGTCCCTGTAACCTTTAACCTATAACCTTTAACCTTAAGATTTTACTGTCTGCTGTTAAGGGCGTGTACGGGGTCTTCGCGTGAGGCGCGCCATGAGGGGATGCCGGCGCTGAGCAGGTTGAGCACAAAGCAGAACAGCAACGCCCACCCGAACACGTTCCACCTGAAAAACATCGCGGGGGTCACGGACATCTTCGCAACGGAGGTCTGCCATGACGGGACATCAATGAGGGTGTCGGCAAAGAGCCACAGGAAAATACCTGTCACCACGAGGCCGATAAGACCTCCGGCGAGGGTAACGATCAGGTTCTCGCCCAGGATTGAAGCGAATATCTCGCTGCGGCGGGCGCCGAAGGCCCTGCGTACCCCTATCTCATGGCGGCGTTTGCTCAGTCGTCCCTGTGTCATGCTCGAGAGGTTGATGGCCGGGACGATGAGGAATATCGCGATGAGGATATAGTTCATCATCTCGTGCTCGGAGTGGTCATATTCCTCGCCGTTGGTGATTCGTCCGCTATACTCCTTCTGCGGGAAGGGGTATATCTCGGCGTTGCGGCGCTGCATTCCGTCGGTAGTGGCCTCCATCTCTTTCTGCATGGCCGGGATGCGCGCATGAGCCTCGCGTATCACGTTGTCGACATCCGCAGGGGTCTTGGCCATGATTATGGCCATATAGTTGCCGCGCCAGTCCTTGGCCGAGATACCCCCGTCCTCACCGTCGTCAAAGTTCCTCATGGGTTTGATTGGAACCCACATCTGGGCATAGCTCGCGCCCATCACGGGTGACACATCACGCACGACTCCCTTGACGACATATTCCTTATAGCCTATCCTGACGGTCTTGCCGACCGCCTCGCCCGAGCCGAACAGCTTCCCGGCAACCGACTCGGCGATGACAACCACATTGTTGCGTGTGTTCACGTCGTCGTCGGTCAGGGGGCCTCCGGCCACAAACTGATGGTCAAAAATCTTCCAGTAGTTTCCGTCGGCATCGCGCCTGTCGGCTATCACGGGGGCAACACCGTCGGTCTCGATGTCGGTGCTTGTGAACATCTGGCCTGCCACAGATACAGCCTCGGCCGAGGGGAGGTTGGAGTATAACCTGTCGATAGTGAGCTGTCCGACTCCGCCGGACTGGCTCTGATCGTTGTTATAGATACAGATATAGTGATCGTAGAGCAGACGGTCGCGGTTCGACTCGGGTACCAGGGGGGCGGTGTCAATGTCGTTGAGCACCGTCACCATCATCACCAGCAGCAGACAGAGCGCGGTACCAAGCACCGACACCACACCCATCACCGGCTGGGTCTTGAGATTGTATATGGTTTCCTTTAACATAACCTGTTATCCTATCTGTCGTCCGTCGAAGAATCGCAGTATCCTGTCGGTCTGTTTGGCCTGGGCCTCGTTGTGGGTCACCATCAGGATGGTGCGGCCATCCTGTTTGTTGAGCTCGTGCAGCAGCTCCATTACCTCGGCGCCCATCTTGGAGTCAAGGTTACCGGTGGGCTCGTCAGCCAGGATTATCTCGGGGTTGCCTATGATGGCGCGGGCTATGGCCACGCGCTGGCACTGTCCGCCCGAGAGCTGTGCGGGCATGTGTTTGGCGCGGTGTGTGAGGCCGACGCGCTCCAGTACCTCGCGGGCCTTGGCGCGGCGCTCCTTGTCAGACAGGCCGCTGCGGTATGTGAGGGGGAGGAGAATGTTGTCGGTGACATTGAGCGAGGGGATGAGGTGGAAGCTCTGGAACACGAATCCTATGTTGCGGTTGCGGAAGGCGGCCAGCTCGGCATCCTTCATCTTCTTTGTGTCGAGTGTGTGTCCGGCTATCTCTACGGTGCCCGAGGAGGGGGTGTCGAGCAGGCCTACGATGTTGAGGAGGGTGGACTTGCCGCAGCCCGAGGGGCCCATCACCGAGACGAACTCGCCCTGGTTGATTTCGATGTTAACGTTCTCGAGTGCCTGTGTCTCTACCTCGTCTGTACGATAGATCTTGTTGATTCCTGTAAGTTTGATGATTGCCATGGTGTTATTTGAGTTTGATTGTTTTCTGTTTCTTGAAATCGTTCATGTCAGATATGACTACCTTGTCGCCCGGATTGAGGCCCGACTTGACCTCGACCCATTCGTAGTTTGACTCGCCGAGGCTGACATTGCGGCGGGTGAGGACACCGTCGCCCGTGTCGACGAACATGTCATATCCGCCGGGGCCCATGTAGTACGAGCCGTTGCGTATGCGCATGATGTCGTCCTTGACATCGCACATCACATATACATCGGTGCGCAGACCCGAGCGGAGACGGCCATGGTCGTCGTCGTCCAGACGTACGGTGAAGGTGATGACTCCGTTGTGGCTGAGGGGATTGACCGAGGCCACGGTACCACCGAGCACCTCGCGGCCTATCTTGACATCGACACGTGCGCCGGGGGCCACGCGCTCGCCATAGCTGTCGGCAATCTCGGCGTCGACGCGGAAATGGCTCAGGTCGGAGATGACGGCCACCTTCTCGCCCTGGCTCACACGCGAGCCAACCTCATTGTTGATATATGTGAGTGTCGCGGCACGCGGCGAGCGTATCTGTGCGTCCTCGAGGGTGCGCTGCTGCTCGGTGACATTCTTGCGGAAGATGCTCAGCTCGAGCTCGGCGCGCTCGGCCTCGGCTTTCTTGACGCTGCGCTCGTTCTCGAGCTGCTGCCTGAGCTGAGTCAGCTCGAGACGTGCGGTGTTGTATGCGAACTCGGCCTCGCGTACCTTGTCGCCCGTGCCCGAGCCGAGCGAGTCGAGACGCTTCTCGTTCTCGACCTCGGCCTTGAGGCGGTTGACGTTCATCTCCTTGACCTTGACCTTCATGTCGAGGTCTTTCAGGTAGGTGGCGATGTTGAGGCGTGTCTGCTCGACATTGAGGCTCTTGATGCGCAGCTCGTCGGCCAGCTTGTCAAGCTCGGTCTCGGCACTCTGCAGGTCGAGGCGCAGCAGCGGTGTACCCTCGCCTACCGAGTCGCCGCTCTTGCAGAACACCTCGACCACCCTTGTGGCGATGGGCGAGTTGATGATTTCTTCAAAAGCGGGGGCAACCTTGCCCGATGCGCTCACAGATGTCTCGATCGAGCCGCGCTCTACCTCCGAGAATTTCAGGTCTGAGGCCTTGACGCTCTTGCGCAGGCCGAGCAGCATGGCTCCGACCGCGACCACGGCCACAGCGGCCACAATTCCGCCGCGTATCCACATAATGCGCTTGCGGCGTGCAATCTCTGATTTGGGTATCTCTCTGTCCATTTATTTTGTTGGTTTATTTTTTTCTGCCCCGGAAAGTAACAAATACCGTGCCAAAAATTTAATTTGCTGATTATACGCATATTATCATTTTCGAGGGGTGTCCGAAAACGGACACTTGTCCGTTTTCGGACATCAAAAACGGACACTTCGCCAAAAAATGGCTATATTTGCAATGCCATGAAACGACTCTTCCACCTCATCATCATCCTGTCCGTATCGCTCCACCTCTGCGGGGCCGTGACACCGCGCTGCGGGGTCAGGTTCTTCGACGAGGAGGACGGCCTGTCGCAACGGTCGGTCAAGCAGATTGCCGTTGACCGCGACGGGCTGGTATGGATAGCCACCTGGAACGGACTGAACCGCTTTGACGGATATGATTTCGCCGTCATACGCCCCGCGCCCGGCGACAGCGCACGCCGCTACTCGTCGCGATACCGCGACATCAAGCCCGCGGCCGACGGACGGCTGTGGTGCCGCATAGACGACCGGCTGGTGCGCCTCGACCCCTCGACATACAGGTTTGAGGATGTGCACACGGCCATCGAGGAGCGTCTTGGCCGACGGCTTCCGGTCAAATCGTGGAGACAGACCGCGGGATATGACACCGTGGTGGCACGCACCGACGCCGGGTGGCTCATAGTGCCCGACAACAATCCCGTCGAGGGGGCCTGGCTCACCGACAGCGAGCCGCAGATGAGATATGCCTCGTTCTCAAACCGCAAGTTGGGTGATTTCGGCCCATATACATATCAGCAGCAGGCATATTGCCGCGAGGATGGCGACGGGCATGTGTGGACAGTGACCCGCGACGGCATAGTGGCCTTTGCCGAGAACCGCGCTTCGGAGCCCCGCGAGGTCATCGACCTCGGCGTGGCCGACGGCTCCCTGCGGTTCTGCACCCCCGATACTCAGGGAGGCCTGTGGTTCTGCAGCTCTCGGGGTGCCCTGCGTCTTTCGCCGGGGGTACTCCCCTACACCCCTCTGCCCGGAGGCGAGGGGCACCGCATCATAGCCTCGGCGCGCGACAGCCTCGGACGTGTCTGGGTCTCCGAGCCCGACCGCAAGGCCGTGGCGGTATATGACGCCCTCCTCTCAGGCACGCCGAAATATCTCAGCCCCACGGGGAGGCTCTCGGACAGCTTCGTGAGCTGGGGGCACGCCGTGTACTCGCTGGCCGTCTCGCCCGACGGCACCGTGTGGGCGGGAGCCAAACCCGACGGCCTCACGCGCCTCACACCTGCCGGAGATGACCGCTATGAGGTACGCGGGATTTGCGGCGGAAATATCTATGACATCGTGCCCGACAGGCTCGGGCGGCTGCATATCGCCACACTCGGCGACGGCATGAAGACCATCCTCAACCCCTGTTCCGACAGTCCCGAGACAGTGACCTACGCCAGCTATCCCCCCGACGCGCTGGGATGCCGGCGCCTGGCCCTCGCGGGCGACACAGTGATATATGCCGCCACGACAGGCGGCCTGGTCGAGATGCGCAGGAATCTCCCCGCACGGCTGCATGTCACCGAGGCCGGGAGGCTGTCGTCGCTCGGGTGCATAGCCGTCACCGACGCTGTGGTCACTCCGACCGGCCTGTTCGTGTCGACCGAGAGCGACGGGGTGAGCGGCATGCACGCCCCGGGCGAGTTCACAAGCTATGACGACCCCGTGTCAAACCGTCTCGACGTGGCCATGGCCCTCACGGCGATGCCGTCGGGCCGTCTGCTCGCCGTCGGGCCGGGACATCTCTATACCATCGACCCGGAGGTGCCCGGGGGCGACCCGCAGGTATTCGGCGAGGGATACTGGGAACGCCGCATGCGCTTCACCGACATGCGTCCCCTGCGTCTTGCCGACGGACGGTGGCTGCTCGGTACCGCCGAAGGCGGCATAGCCGCAAGCCTCGCGCCCGATGCCCCGGCCGACACCGCGTGCCGCGTCATATTCACCTCGGCATCCATACAGGGTGGACGTGACACGCTGCTCACCGCCACGACATCATATCTCACGCTCGGCGAGTCAGAGCGGTCGCTGACACTGCGGTTTGCCGCACCCGAATATTCGTGGCCCGGCGAGCTGCGGTACAGCGTGAGCATAGACGGGGGCGAATGGAGCGCACCCTCGACCTCGCGCTCCATAACCCTCTACGACCTCGCGCCGGGGAGCTATGACATCGACGTCACCGTGACAGACCACATAGGCCGTCCTTCGGCCTATGCCCGACGCCTCACCCTCACCGTCACCCCACGCTGGTACGAGACCATCTGGGCACGGGCCATCTTCGTGCTGCTGATACTGTCGGCGGTGGGAGGTGCCGTATGGACCGTGATGTATATACGTGCCATCAGGCGCAAGCAGCGCGAGACCCTTGAGGCATATCTGAGGCTGATGGAGCAGCAGAACGCCCCCGACGATGAGGCTCCCGCACCCGAACCAACGCCTGCTCCGGCAGTGAGCGAGGCCGACAACGGTTTCATGCAGCGGGTGATGGAATATGTCAACACCAGCCTTGCCGACCCGGAGGCCGATGTCGACGGGATGGCCGCGGCCATAGGCATGAGCCGCAGCAACCTCACCCGCAAGATGCGCGCGCTGATGGGTGTCTCGCCGGCCGACTTCATGCGCCAGACACGCATGGCCCGCGCCGCCACACTGCTGCGTACCACCGACATGGCCGTCAAGGAGATTGCATACGACTGCGGATTCTCTGACCTCAACTATTTCGGCAAATGCTTCAAGGCCACCCATGGAGTGACCCCGACAGCATACAGGAAAGGATAACAAAACCCGGTGACACCACCTTCTGGTGCCACCGGGCTCTATTTAATACCAATCCTTATTATTTCACAAGCATCTTTGATGCCGAGACAGTGCCGTCGGCATTGAGTGTGCGCACGATATTGATGCCACGCACGGGGGATGCGATGGCGCGTCCCTGCAGGTCATATATTCCGATTACGGTGCCACCATCGGCCACAGTGTCGATGACACCGCTCTCGGGGAGGGCCACACCCTTGGCCGAGAGACCGCCGAATTCGTTGACAGCCTGTACCATGTAACCCTCGGCATCGGCTGCGTCTGCAGCATGGACAGAGGTCTCGGTGGTGATGGCTACTACGTCATCCCCCTTGGTCACTACATAGCAGATGGCATAGGGGACAGCCTCCCATGTGATGTCGCCGCTCTGTGCGATGACAGGCGCGGGTGCGGAACATGGCTCGGTCTTGATGACAGGCTCCCAGTTGTCCGAGCCCGAGAGGACATTGCGCACGGTGTACTGTGCGGCCTCCTCGTCGGTCAGGTAGTTCTTGGCCTTGCCATAGACGCGCTCGCCGTTCGAGTCGGTATAATAATATGTGTCGCGGCGCTGCGAGAGGTCAACGGGATTGCCGTCGCCGTCGACAGTGTTCCAGTCGGCCCAGATGGCGGGGAGTCCGCCCATGGTCTCATACCAGCCGGTAGCGGGGATGGTCACCTCGGCGCGTGTGTTGAGGAACACGGTCTTGGGCTGGTTGTGCCAGGGACGTCCAAGCCATACATCGGTCTCCTTGGGATTGCCGGGAGCGGTGATGGTACAGTTGTTGAACACATATCCCCACTCGACATCGGCCGCATGTGACGGAGCCACGATGAAACCGCCGCTCTTGCGGTTGATGTAGAGGGTGGTGTTGTCGATGTAGATGTTGCCGCTGTTGTAGATGAAATCCACAGCACCCTCGATGAACGAGTTGCGGACGTATGCGCGGTAGTTGGATGTCGAGGGGGTAATCCATGTGTCCTGATACGAGAGCATGGCAACATTGTTGAACACGGTGCGGTCGCCGGCGGTGTTCAGGGCAAGAGCCTGCGGACCGGCCTGCTGCACGTGGCCGTAAGAGTTCTCGAGAGTGATGTTCTCGAAGAGGCAGTCATTGGCATTGACGACCACGGTGGCGCCGACGCTGACATGAACTGCGTTCTCACCGCCGCAGAGGCGGTCGTCGAGCACTACGGTCTTGTCGCGGTCCTGGCCGATGATGTGGAGCATGGGCTTGGATGCGGGGATGTCGATATGCTCCTTATACTCGCCGTTCTTGACAAAGATGAGCCAGGGCTTGACACGACCCGAGGGAGCGGCGTCGATGGCCTCCTGGAGCGATGCGTAATCGCCGCTGCCGTCGCGGGCCACGATGACGTCATATAGGCGTGCCTCGGGCTGTACGCGCTCCATTGTCCTGAAGGTCATGGTCATCCCGGCAAACGGATTGCCTGTGCGGTCGGTGATAGCCCCTGCGGGAACAGTGAATGTATAGGAGGTGGCATAGTCAAGACCTGCGTATGGATATACCACGCTCTTGCCGCTGAGGCGCGGGGTCAGAGGCTCGCCGTTGAGTGTGGCGTCGCCCATGCCGAGCTTGACCTTCTCGTTGAAAGTGAGGATAATCGACCCGGTGGCCGAGACACTCTCCGAGCCGTCGGCAGGTATCACACCGACAAGCTCGGGATCCATCTGGTCGTTGGCGCTGTCGCGGTCGGCGAGGATGAAGAGCTCGGCGATTGCGAGGCCGTCATAATCGGTAGCGTTGCCTACGAGCGGCGACTCCCTGTCGGGCATGAAGCGTATCCACACGCGGGCCTTGTTGTCGGCCTCGGCGGGGAGGGCAAACTCGTTGGATACCCACCCGGGCTGCAGGTTGTATGTGCCGAAGGTGGTATAGTTCTCACCGTCGACGCTATACTGCACGTTGTTGACCGAGTAGGTGTTGTAGTTCACGCCGAGGGCGGCCGAGCAGATTACGTTGGAATATCCGAGGGTCGAGAAGGAGACCTCGAAATAGTTGCCGTCCGAACGGAGTTTCCAGATGCGGGCACCCCATTTGCCGTTCTCGGCACCGTTGCCGATGCCTCGGGTGAGCCATGAGGTCGTCTTCCCCTCGGCATTGTGGAGGCTCAGGAGTCCGGCATTGTCAGACTCAGCCTTATAGTCGGCGGCACGCTCGGATGCGGGCTGGTCGAAATAGAAATCCCACCCGACGATATAGTCGCACGCCGAAAATGTGGCTGTGAGGTTCTTGTCGCCATCCATCCTTATCTCGCGCTCGGGAGCGGTGCTGTTGTCCTCCCAATTGGTGAAAGTAAGTATGCGGTTGCCCACAGTGGTGAGCTTGACGTCAGTCCCTTCCTCGTAATAGTGTATGCCGTCAACGACATTCCCCTCGGGGGTATAGAGCACCTGGTTCACGTTGGCACCCCCTTCGAGCGTCAGGTTAAGGGCATAGACATTGTTCCTGTCATAGTTGGCCACAAGCTCGGTGTCTGCCATGATCTCGAACCTGTACGGATTGGCCTCGGAGACGACATTGCCCGCGCCATCGGTCCAGTTGGTGAAATGATAGCCGAAATTCTCGGTGGCCGAGACGGTGAGCTGTGTCCCCTCGTCAAACTCGTTTCCGGCAGGCGAGCACGAGAGCGCGCCCGCACCCTCGACAGCCGACCTCAGGCTGAATGTATAGACCGGGACGGCCTCTACCTGACCGTCGGCCACGCCATAGAGGGTGAGGTCTGCGAATCCGAGTTCCTTGTTGTCGGCGAGCTTGTTGATGTAGAGTACCACTGTCACAGGCTCTGACGATGCGTCAAAATCGGTGATGGCCTCGTTGAAATGCGATACGAAATTGCCCGCGTTGGCTCGCTCCGGGTTGAGGGCATCATTGACCATGACGCTCCTGTCGCCACGGCGTACCTCGAGGGCGATGTTGCCGCCGCTCGTGCCATGCTTGCTGGCCTGGAAGGCAAAGGCGGTGGGCCGGAAGGTGATACCCTTCTTGGGCGCGACGGTCATGATGAGGGCATCCTCCTCCTTGAACTCGCTCGAGTTGCTGTTGGAGGGCTTGAAGAGGGTCTGGTCCGAGCCCCCGGTCACGGTACCCGTGCGTGTCACGGTGAGGCCGCTCCCGACTGCAAGCTCATAGACCGAAAAAACATTGCCGTGCGATGCCACGGCCTGACCCTGAGGCGCGAGAGTACCCATAGGCCATGCGAAATCCACATCCCGGTTGCTGACCGAGGGAAGAGCCTCCACGGCCGAGCCGGAGATTGAGAGATTGCGCAGGTTCCAGTTGGTGGTGCCCGCTGTGGGGAGCAGACGCACCATCACCTTATCCTTGTTGTTGGCCGAGAGGGATACGGTGCGGTCGGCATACTGGAACCATACAGCCGATGTGTTCACGGCCCCGGCGTCGAGCCATGTCTGGCCGCCGTCGGTCGACATCACCACCTCGACGGGTGTCTCGGTATTGTTGCCGGGAGCGATGGCAAATGTCAGGTTTATGTCGCGGTAGCCCGTGGTGGGGAAGGTCACCTGATAGTAAGCCTTGTGGTTGGCGGGGTCTGTAAAATCCGTGGCGACATTCTCCGCGGTGTTCTCGATGCGGAACACGCGGGTCTCGTAGCCGTTGCAGAGCTGCCAGTATCGCCCCTCAGACCATGCCGAGAGGTCATAGGCAGCGGCCTCCCCGGCACTCGCCTCGGGGAGGATGTGCGGGGTGGCGGCATTGAACCATAGCGCGCCGGTGTCGGCGGCGTCACCGCCGTTGGGGGTGTAGGTGTAGTCGTTGCCTTCATGGGTCAGGTCATAGCCTGTCTCGAAGGTCCACGACGCCAGCGTCACGGCGTCCTGCGCCATGGCCGGAGCTCCCGACAGCGCAGCGGCCGCCAGGAGGGTGATGAACATTTTTCCTGTCATTGGGTATATGATTTGAAGGTTTTTCAAAATATGACTTTCCTGGTCCTGACACCACCGTCAGAGAGGGTGTCGCGGACAATATAGAGGTTGCCTTGTGCGGGTGCGCCCACGCGTATCCCCTGGAGGGTATAATATGCGGTGTCGACGACACCTGCGGCGGTGACTGCGGCAAGGGCGCTGTTGTCAGACGCATAGCCGTGAATCCTTATGTCAGAGAGGCAGATGGTCTTGCCGGTGGCCGCGCCGTTATACCACGGATAGAAACGGAGACGCAGGGTCTGTCCCCCGTCGAGACTCAGCACAGGCACCTCCTTGATATACTGCATATTGTTTGAGGGGAGTTTCTCGTAATGGAAAATCTGCCTCGCGTCCGAGAAATCGTCGGCGACCGAGTACCACACGTTGACGCACATGCCGTTGCCGCCGCATCCGCACAGGAAACAGCTTATCTCGTCGACAGAGAGCGTGGTGCCGGGCATTGCCTTGAGGCCGAACTCGATATAGCGGGTCGACACCTCGTCGATCTCGCCGTCGGGCCATGCGCCACCCTCGATGACGTTGCGCTGTGTCTTGCGCGAGGCGTCAAAACCCGTCCAGTCGGGCCAGACGGTGTTGGCGTTGGGGTTTGAATAGCGCTGCAGTTCCATGCCGTGCCAGCTCTCGGCGAGGGGTTCGGCGGGGCCTGTGAGCTCGCATGCGTCATCCTTCTCGAGACGCCAGTATGCGTTGACCTCGACACCGCCCGACAGCTCGACACCTGTCCCGGTCACGGTGACTGTCCTCGATATCCCCGAGGGAGCGGAGATGGTGAACGCGCCGATATTCTCGCCTGCCTTGTCGATGGTCATACGTACCTGGAACTTTCCGACCAGCGTACTCCACTCATAAGGCATCGCTATGTCCGAGCTCCATGTCACCCCGCCGTCGGCCGAGAGCTCGATGGCTTCGGTAGCCGAGACGGTGACATTCCCGGCAGCGGGCTCGAGGCTGAAACCCGAGACAAGGAATTCCTTCTGCAAGGTCTGCCCGACATATCCCTGTCCCATCGAGCCGTCAGCGGGTGATACCCCTAACTCGCCCGACAGATTGGCATATTCGGCCATCACACCTGCGTCGGATGCAAGCTGCACGAAACGGCGCGCTATCAGGGCCGCACCGGTGGCGCTGAGGTGGGTCGAGCCCGCGCCGTCGCCGAGTATCGAATGGCAGTCGGAGTCACCATAGCTGAGATAGAGGTCGGCGGTGGCCGTGGTGAGGTCGATGAAGGGGACACCCTTCTCTGCGGCCACATCCTTCATGGACTGCACATAGTCCATGGTGTGGTCTGAGGCGGGGACACTCTGTTTCTCGAGTATGCCCGACCCAGTTATCACCGAGAAGCTGTCGCCGAGGTCGTGACGGCCGTTGCGGCGTATGGTGTTGCCCGAGAAATACATGCGGCACACGGGGCCGACCAGGACAGGCTCGCACCCGAGGGCACGGGTCTCGTCGACATACTTGCGCAGATAATCCTTATAGGTAGTCGAGGGATTGGTGCCGCGATAGTCGGTGGCTGCTGCAGCGGCGTTGTCGCCTATCGAGTTATAATATGCCTTGACCTCGTCGCCGTCCATACCGCCGGTCTTCTCGTCGTTATGGGCAAACTGTATCAGCACATAGTCGCCCGGCTGCATCTGGTTCTTGACGGTGGTCCAGAAGGAAGGCTCGAGATAGAAGCTCTTGCTCGATGCTCCGTTCTTGCCACGGTTGTTTACCTCGATGCCTGTGAGGAACTGCTGCAGATACTGGCACCAGCCACGGGTCACGGTGGCGTTCTCGTCATAGTTGGCCATCGTCGAGTCTCCGATGGTATGGACTTTCTTTGCCGCCTGCACATCGGCTCCCGGCCCGAAGGCCAGCGCGGCGGCAGCGAAGAGTGAAAGGATTTTTTTCATGGGTCTGTTTCGGGTTAAATTGATGTTGCAAAATTACCGCATAATCATGAAACAGAATGGTAAAATCCACCCAAACGACCGTAAAAACGGCCCAGACAGCCCGAAAATGAGGGTAAAATCGGACTTAACCCTTTTTAATACGCGGTTTTGGCGGATTTTTCGTAACTTTGAAGCCGAATATATCCGTAATTCATCCATCAATCACCGCAACAAAGTGAAAATAAAGAATATACTCATCTCAGGCGCCATCGCGCTGATATGTGCCGCCACCGCCGTGGCCGCCGTCGACAACGTAGCCGAAGAGGTCGTATGGGTCGTCGGCGACACCCCGATATGGAAATCAGAGGTCGAGGACACCTATCAGAGCATGCTCTACGAGAAAGCTCCCATCAACGGCGACCCCTATTGCGTGATACCCGAGCAGATGGCTGTCGAGAAGCTGTATCTGCACCAGGCCGAGATGGACACCGTCGAGGTGTCCGAGGGTATGGTGATGCAGCAGGTGGAGTCACAGATAAACTTCCTCATCAACCAGCTCGGCTCTAAAGAGAAGGTCGAGCAGTATTTCAACAAGCCTATCCCCGCGCTCAGGACCCAGTATCACGACATGATAGCCAACCGCCAGAAGGTGCAGACCGTGCAGCGCAACCTCACCAAGGACATCGCGTCGACCCCCACGGAGATACGCCGCTATTTCGACCGCCTGCCCGAGGACAGCATACCCTATGTGCCCCTGCAGGTCGAGGTGCAGATACTGACAGTGGCCCCCGCCATACCGCGCGAGGAGATAGAGAACGTCAAGGCACGCCTGCGCGACTATGCCGACCGCGTGACACGCGGCGAAAGCGAGTTCTCGACACTGGCCATCCTCTATTCGGAGGACCCCGGGTCGGCCAACCGCGGCGGTGAGCTCGGTTTTTCGGGCCGCGGACAGTTCGTGCCCGAGTTCGCTGCAGTCGCCTTCAACCTCAATGATCCCAAGAAGGTCTCGAAGATTGTCGAGACCGAATACGGATACCACATCATCCAGCTCATCGAGAAGCGCGGCGACCGTGTGAACGTGCGCCACATACTGCTCAAGCCCCGTGTGGCAGAGGCAGACCTCATCGAGGCCGTCAACCGTCTCGACACCGTGCGCCACGACATGGTCGACGAGAAGAAATTTACCTTCGAGGATGCCGTGTCGATAATCTCGAACGACAAGACCACCAACAAGAACCGTGGCGTGATGGTGAACAGCAACGAGATGTCTGCCAACTACAGCACATCGCGTTTCGAGATGTCTGACCTGCCCCAGGAGGTGGCCAAAGTAGTCAACGACATGCAGCCGGGCGACGTGTCGCAGGCGTTCATAATGAAAGACCCCAAGACCACCCAGGACATCGTGGCCATGGTCAAGCTGACATCACGTATCCCGGGCCACCGCGCCAACCTGTCTGACGACTATCAGCTGATAAAGAACCTCTACGAGCAGGCACGCCGCAAGGAGATACTAGACAAGTGGCTGGCCGACAAAATCAAATCGACATACGTCCGTATCGAGGAGGGCTGGCGCAACTGCGACTTCACCCACTCGGGATGGATAAAGAACGAGCAGCCGTCCGGCAAAAAGTAAACGCCGCAGACAACGAGCGATGAGACATCCCCTGATAGTGATACTGGCCGCGCTGACGCTGTGGCTCCCTGCCATGGTGGCCGCATGGCCCGCACCTCCGTCCGAGGCCAAGGCTCCGCGCGCGGCGGCCAAGAGCCACCGGGTGCGTCCCACCATACCCCTGGCCGACCGCCATCAGCCGGGCAAGGTCTTCATCGAGTATGCCGACAGGCTGATGACCGATCAGCGCCGCGACTCTGACATACAGATACTGGTAGGCAACGTGCAGTTCCGCAAGGGAGACATGTTCATGTATTGCGACTCGGCGAGGTTCAACGAGAAGACATCCTCGCTCGACGCCTTCGACAACGTGCGCATGGAGCAGGGCGATACCCTCTTCGTGTATGGCGACGAGCTATTCTATGACGGCACCACCGAGATTGCCGAGCTGCGGGCATATCCCGGCAAGAATGTGCGCCTCATCAACCGCGACGTGTCGCTGACGACACCCGTCTTCTTCTATGACATGGTCGAGGATGTGGGATATTATATGGTAGGGGGTACCCTCACTGACAAGCAGAACACCCTCGTGTCGCAGCAGGGATATTACTATCCCTCCACCAAGGACTCATATTTCTATATGGACGTACATCTCACCGGCCCGCGCGAGGGGGACACGCTGAGGATGTACACCGACTCGCTGGCATACAATACGGACACCGGCATAGCCGAGCTGCTATGCCCCACACAGATACTGAGCAAGGATGGCGAGATAAATTCGTCGTCGGGTTTCTACTATACCCGCACCGGGATAGCCGACCTGTTCCAGAGGTCGACGGTACACACCTGGAGGGGCAACACCCTGACGGGCGACACTCTGTTCTACGACCGCAACAACGGATTCGGCGAGGCATTCGGCAATATGGTCCTCACCGACTCGGCGGGCAAGTCATCTATAATAGGTGACTACGGGTTCTATGACGAGCTGGCCGACAGCGCGTTTGTCACCGGCAACGCCCTGGCCCTCGAGTACTCGCGCCCCGACACCCTCTATCTTCACGCCGACACCATCACGGCCCGCATGTACTCGGACTCGACCAGGGTCACCGATGCGTTCAGGCGCGTGAGGTTCTTCCGCCGCGACGTCCAGGGACTCTGCGACTCGATGAGCATGGTCGAGCGCGACTCGATACTCTATATGTACTACAATCCCATCATCTGGAACGGCGACAAGCAGATAGTGGGCAATGTGGTCTATGTCCACATGTCAGACTCGACCGTCGACTGGGCCCGCCTCCCCGAGGTGGGACTGGTGTCGCAGCACATCGGCGAGGACTGCTATAACCAGATAACAGGCTCCGACATGACGGCATGGATGGCCGACACAGTGGTCGAGAGGGTGTATGTCGAGGGTAGCGTGCAGGTGATAATGTTCCCGATGGAGAATGACTCGACATACAACAAGTTCTCGTTTACGGAGAGTTCGTATATGGACGCACATTTCAAGGACGGCGACATAAGCCACCTGAAGATGTGGCCTCAGACCACAGGCAAGGTCACACCGCTGTATCTGGCCAAGCGGTCGTCATATTTCCTGCCCAAATTCCGCTGGTACGGGCCGTTGCGCCCCCTCTCGCCGGACGATGTGTTTGTCTATCCTCCCGAGATGGAGACACTGAAGAGCCAGAGCATCCTGGGCAAGATGCGCAAGGACGCCCTCACGGTGCGCGGACAGGCCACCGGGCGCCCCAAGCCCCCGGCACTCCCGGTGAGCAACACAGAAAACTCTTCCAGTTCTTCCAGTTCAACTAGTCCAACTACCCTCCCCGACTCAATCCCGCTTTCAATCCAACCCGACTCAATTCCACTGCCATGAGTGACATAATCCGTCTTCTTCCCGATTCTGTGGCCAACCAGATTGCCGCCGGTGAGGTGATACAGAGGCCGGCGTCTGTCATCAAGGAGCTTGTCGAGAACTCTATCGACGCCGGGGCCACCTCGGTGACGATAGTGCTCAAGGACGCGGGGCGCACGCTGATACAGGTTGTCGACAACGGCTGCGGCATGAGCGACACAGACGCGCGACTGGCCTTCGAGCGGCACGCCACATCAAAGATACGCCAGGCCGACGACCTCTTCGCGCTACACACGATGGGATTCCGCGGCGAGGCTCTGGCATCCATTGCAGCCATAGCCCAGATTGACCTGCGCACCATGCAGAAAGGGGCGTCGGTGGGCACACGCATCGTCATCAACGGCTCCAAGGTCGAGAGCCAGGAGCCCGAGGCCTGCGTGCCCGGCTCGAACATGATGGTCAAGAACATATTCTTCAACGTCCCGGCACGCCGCAAGTTCCTCAAGAAGGACTCCGTGGAGCTCAGTGCCATCATGCGCGAGTTCGAGCGGCTTGCACTCGTCAACATCGCCGTCGACTTCACGCTGGTGCACAATGACGTGACGCTGCACTCGCTGCGGCGCGGGTCAATGAAACAACGCATCTGCGAACTGTTCGGCAAGAACCTCGACAAGCAGCTCATACCCATAGAGACAGACACGTCGATCGTCAGCGTCAACGGATTCGTCGGACTCCCGGCCAACGCCCGCAAGCGCAATCCGCTGCAATATTTCATGGTCAACGGGCGCAACATGCGCCATCCCTATTTCCACAAGGCCGTGATGCAGTGCTACGAGCGTCTGATACCCGCCGACGAGCAGCCGAACTATTTCATAAGCCTGCGTGTCGACCCCGAGACAATCGACGTCAACATACATCCCACCAAGAACGAGATAAAGTTCGAGAACGAACAGGCCATCTGGCAGATACTCACCGCCGCCATACGCGACTCGCTCGGACGGTTCAACGCCGCCCCGGCCATAGATTTCGATGTAGACGACGCCCCCGAGATACCTGTCTTCAACCCCGATGCCACAGCCACCCACGATGTCGAGATAGACGACGGATACAATCCATTCGGCGCCGAGCTTGTCCCCCCGGCTTCGGAGTTCTTCCCCGAGAGGCGCCCGAGGCGCACGGCATCGCCCCGCCCCACGGTCTCGGTCAACGACTGGGAGAAACTATACGACGATTTCGTGCGCAAGCGCGACGAGGGGCTGGCCACGATGGTCGAGAGCCGCATCAACACCCTCGACCCGGACCCGTCAGACCCGGAGTCAGGCACCGCGCCGGGACTCGAGGGGCTCGACACCGCTCCCGACGAGGCGACACTCTTCACCCAGCAGTTCGGAGGGGCATACATCCTCACCCCCTCGCAGGGAGGCCTGATGGTGATAGACCAGCACCGCGCCCATGTCAGGGTGCTGTATGACAGCTATATGAACCGCGCTTCGGAAGAGGCCTTCGTGGCACAGGCCACGATGTTCCCCGACGTGCTTGAGCTGTCGCCCCGCAGCCACGAGGTGCTGACCGACATCTCGCCCCGCATGCGCGAGCTTGGATTTGTCATCACCCACCGCGGAGGCACCACATGGAGCATCGACGGTGTTCCGTCTCTGCTCAAGGACACATCGCCACGCGCCCTGGTCGAAGACCTCATAGAGAGCGTGGTCGACACCGGGCAGGAGGTGGCCTCCACACTGCACGAGCGGCTTGCGCTGTCAATGGCCCGCTCGGGCGCAATTCGGCGGGGGCGCATCCTCTCGACCGCCGAGATGGACAGGCTGATAGCCGACCTGTTCCGCTGCACCTCCCCGGCCATGACCCCCGACGGCAAAAATATCTTCGCCATAATTCCGGGCGACTATTTCAACCGCATATTAGGATGAGACACATATATATCACCCTCCTTGTCGCCCTCATCTCGCTGACGGCATACGCAGCCCCGCGGGCCACGGTGTCACTGCTCACCTGCATGGAGGGCAGCGACATCTATGAGCTCGAGGGCCATACGGGGCTGAGGGTACAGTTTGACAACGGGGCGGACATGACCGTCAACTGGGGAGTGTTCGATTTCAACTCCCCCGGGTTCGTCTACCGTTTCGTCAAGGGTGAGACCGACTATCTCGCGGCCGCATTCCCCACGTCGCTCTTCCTGCAGTCATACCGGCATGACGGACGCGCGGTGTTCGAGCAGACACTTGCGCTCGACTCGCTGCAGACCGAGAGGCTGATAGAGCTTATCTCAGAGAATCTCCTCCCCGAGAACCGCGTCTACCGCTACAACTATGTACTCGACAACTGCGCCACACGTCCCTTGGCGCTCATAGAGAAGGCTGTCGGCGACACCCTCACCCTGTCGTCGCCGCGGGTCCCCGCGTCAGAGCGCAACACGTTCCGCAACGCCATGCGCCATTTCCACGCCAACTATCCCTGGTATCAGTTCGGCATAGACACGGCCCTGGGTTCGGGGATAGACCGCATCGTCAGCGAGCGCGAGGCGTCGTTTGCGCCCGTCATGCTTGCCGACATGCTGGCCGGAGCCACATTCCCTTCGGGCGCACCTGTCGTGAGCTCGTCGCAATGGCTCGTCGGAGGCCCTGACACCCCCTCGGCATCGCTTGGGCCCACCCCTACGGTGCTGTCCCCGCTATTCTGGGGATGGGTGGTGTTCGCCATCGCCTTCACCGTCACCATATTGCAGATGCGCGGCATCACGCGCTGGGGCAGGTGGTTCGATACCATCTATTTCGGCATCATGGGCCTCGAAGGATTGCTGCTGACATTCCTCATCTTTGTCTCGGTCCACGAGGCTACCTCGCCCAACTGGCTATATCTCTGGCTGAACCCTTTGTGCCTCATCGGCGCGGTGGCTCCCTGGCTAAAAAAGGGGAAACGCTTGGAGTTTTGCTATCAAAGTGTTAACTTTGCACTCCTGATAGTGCTCGGGGTGCTCTTCGCACTCGGAGTCCAGTCGCCAAACCCGGCTTTCATACCGCTCATGGCCGCCTCGGCTCTGCGCGCGGCAGCCGCAATCAAACAAAACCGCAGGGGTTGACGTTATAGTTGAGGAATAGTTGGACTGGTTTTTCTAGTTCAACTAGAAAAACCAGTCCAACTAGACCCCACAAAATATCACCCAGTGTCGCGCAAATCGCCCATTTCATCACGTCTTGCCTGTGTTCTGGTTGCCTCGATGGTGACCATGGGCATTGCTGCGGCCACATCAGGCCCCAAGGCACCCTCGCCCCGCCCCAAGCTGGTGGTGGGGATTTTTGTGAAGGGGCTCTCCGCCGACTATGTCGACCTGCTCCGCTCCAATTTCGGGCCGGACGGATTCAACCGCATCATATCTCAGGGACTCTCGATAGAGAATGTCGACTATGGCCCCGGCATAGATGCCACCGCAGCCACCGCCATGCTGGTGACAGGGGCCGCTCCGGGTGTCAACGGAGTCCCCTCGGCCCGTGTCTGGAACGCCACCACACGCACCGACATCCCCGCCCTACTCCCGACCGAGCTTGCGGGGACATATACCGACCGCGACCTCACACCGGGGCGTCTGCTGGTATCGACCCTCTCTGACGAGATCCGCATCGCCGACGGTGGCCTTGGCACAGTCCACGCCCTCGCTGCCGACCCGCAGGTAGCCGTCATACTGGGAGGACATGCCGGAAACTCGGCATTCTGGATAAGCGATGTCGACGGCAAATGGACCTCGGCGACACATTTCCGCGAGACACCGACAGCCATCGCGCGGCGCAACGTGGGACTTACCCTCGGCTCGCGCCTCGATACCATGGCCTGGGAGCCCGCGCTGTGTCTCGACCTCTATCCCGACCTGCCCGAATACAAGAAACTCTATCCCTTCCGCCATACATTCCCCTCGCGCGACGCCGACAGGTTCAAGGCCTTCAAGAGTTCGGCACCCGGCAACCGCGAGATAGCCGCCACCGCGGCCGACCTCATCACGTCGATACCTCTGGGCAAGAAGGCAGTCACCGACATGATAAGCGTGGGGTTCGACCTCTCGCCCTATCTCTACGGACGCGAGGCCGACAACCGCATCGAGACCATGGACGCATACGTGCGCCTGGACGGCGAGATAGCCAACCTGATACGCGCCATCGAGAAGGGACCCGGCATGGACTCGACCCTGCTCTTCATAGCCGGAACACCCGCCCCGAGCGGCGGCAAGCGCGACGAGGAACGGTGGGCCATACCCTCGGGGACATTCTCGCCCCGCAAGGCCGTATCGCTGCTCAACGTCTACCTGATGGCCATCCACGGCAACGGCGAATGGGTCAACGGATATTATAACGGATTCTTCCACCTCAACCGCAACCTGGCCAAGGAGAGGGGCATCGAGATTGCCACCCTGCGCAGCGAATGTGCCGATTTTCTGAGCCGTATGGCCGGAGTGAGCGAGGTCTACACCATAGACGACATACTTGCCCGTCGTGCCGGCGACAACCCCGCCGCCCTCGAGCGCAACATATATTCGCCCTCAGCGGGCGACCTGCTCGTCACCGTAAATCCCGGATGGGAAATATCTGACGGCGACGACGATGCAGACGAGAACCTTGGCGAGACACGCCTGCCTGTGGTGAGATGGCAGGCCACGACATCGCCCGTATATATCATGGCTCCCGACGTCGAACCGGCCACACTCACCCGCACCGTCGACGCCCGTGCCATAGCGCCCACCGTGGCGCGCATACTGCGCATACGCTCGCCTAACGCCGCAAAGCTTCCCCCGATCAAGTAGTTTTATAAGGTCCGGGGGTGAAGGGTTATAAGGTTATAGGAACGCTGACTATAAATCTTATAAATCTTATAATTTTTATAAATCTTATAACCCTCTAACCCCATAACCTTTAACCTTTAACCCACCCTAAAATACTGACAATGTCATTCGTATCATTCATAACAAAGCTTTTCGGCAACAAATCGACCCGCGACCTCAAGGAGATAGAGCCTATCGTAAGGCAGATAGAGGAACTCGGGCCACAGGTAAAGGAACTCAGCATCGACGGCCTGCGCGATGCCATCACCGACATCCGCAACGACATCAAGACGGCAGTCGCCCCCTTCGAGGAGGAGAACGCAAAGATACGCCTCGAGGTCGAGGACCTGCCCTTTGACGAGCGCCAGCCCCTCTGGGACAAGATAGACAAGAACGAGAAAGAGATACTCGACACAATCGAGGAGAAACTCAATACCCACCTCCCCATGGTCTTCGCCGTGATACGCGAGACCGCGGCCCGCTTCGCCGCCAACGAAACCATCACCGTAAAGGCGACACAGATGGACCGCGACCTGGCCGCACAGGGTAAGGATTTCGTCACCATCGACGGCGACAACGCCATATACCGCAACCACTGGATGGCCGGCGGCAACGACATGAAATGGGACATGGTGCACTATCGCGTGCAGCTCATCGGCGGTATCGTGCTCCATCAGGGCAAGATCGCCGAGATGGCTACCGGCGAGGGCAAGACCCTCGTGGCCACGCTCCCGGTATTCCTCCGCTCGCTCTCGGGGCGCGGCGTCCATGTGGTCACCGTCAACGACTATCTGGCCAAGCGTGACTCCGAGTGGATGGGCCCGCTCTACATGTTCCACGGCTCGACCGTAGACTGCATCGACAAGCATCAGCCCAATACCCCCGAGCGCCGCAGGGCATACGAGTGTGACATCACATTCGGCACAAACAACGAGTTCGGCTTCGACTACCTGCGCGACAACATGGCCATGAGCCCCGCCGACATGGTGCAGCGCAAGCACTACTATGCCATCGTCGACGAGGTCGACTCGGTGCTCATCGACGACGCCCGTACTCCCCTCATCATCTCGGGCCCCGTGCCCAAGGGTGACGACCAGCTCTTCGACCAGTATCGCGCCAATGTCGAGAAGGTCTACGAGGCCCAGCGCCGTCTGGTGACCAAGATTCTCGCCGAGGCCAAGACCAAGATTGCCAGCGACGACAAGGAGACCCGCAAGGAGGCTGCCCTGCTGCTGTTCCGCGCCTTCAAGGGCCTCCCCAAGAACGGCGCCCTCATCAAGTTCCTCTCGCAGGAAGGCATGAAGAACCTCATGCTCGAGACCGAGGCATACTACCTGCAGGACAACCAGCGCGAGATGCCCACCGTCACCGACCCCCTCTATTTCGTCATCGACGAGAAGAACCGCAGCGTCGAGCTGACCGACAAGGGTATCGACGAGCTCACCGGCAAGAGCGACGACCCGCAGTTCTTCGTGCTCCCCGACATAGCCTCGCAGCTCTCCGAGGCCGAGACCATCGCGGACCCCGCCGAGCGTAGCCGCGTCAAGGACGAGCTGATGCAGAACTATGCCGTCAAGGCCGAGCGCGTCCACACTGTGACACAGCTCCTCAAGGCATACACCCTCTTCGAGAAGGATGTCGAGTATGTCATCGACGAGGGCAAGATCAAGATTGTCGACGAGCAGACAGGACGTATCATGGAGGGTCGCCGCTACTCAGACGGACTCCACCAGGCCATCGAGGCCAAGGAGCACGTCAAGGTCGAGGCAGCCACACAGACATTCGCCACCATCACGCTCCAGAACTATTTCCGCATGTATCACAAGCTGGCCGGTATGACCGGTACCGCCGAGACAGAGGCCGGAGAGCTCTGGGACATCTATAAGCTCGATGTGGTCACCATCCCCACCAACCGTCCCGTGGCACGCATCGACATGGACGACCGCGTCTACAAGACCAAGAAAGAGAAATATGCAGCCGTCATCGATGAGATCGTGCGTATGCGCGATGCCGGACGCCCCGTGCTCGTGGGCACCACATCGGTCGAGATTTCCGAGCTGCTCAAGCGTATGCTCGACATGCGCAAGATAGACTGCCAGGTGCTCAACGCCAAGCTGCACCAGCAGGAGGCCATGATTGTGGCCAACGCCGGCAAGAAGGGCATGGTGACCATCGCCACCAACATGGCCGGACGAGGCACCGACATCAAGCTGACACCCGAGGTCAAGGAGGCCGGAGGTCTGGCCATCATCGGCACCGAGCGTCACGAGAGCCGCCGCGTCGACCGCCAGCTGCGCGGACGTGCCGGACGTCAGGGTGACCCGGGCTCGTCGGTATTCTTCGTGTCGTTCGAGGACCAGCTGATGCGCCTCTTCGCCACCGACCGCGTGATGAAGATGCTCGACACCCTCGGACTCCAGGAAGGAGAGGCCATCGAGAGCAAGATGGTGACCAACGCCATCGGCAACGCCCAGAAGCGCGTCGAGGAGAACAACTTCGGCATCCGCAAGCGCCTGCTCGAGTATGACGACGTGATGAACAAGCAGCGCACCTACATCTACAACCGCCGCCATCACGCCCTGCTCGGCGAGCGCATCGGCATCGACATCGCCAACATGATGTGGGACGTCATCGAGAACTTTGTCAACAACACATATCCCGCCGACTACCAGGACCTGGCCATGGACCTCTTCCGCACCCTCACCATCGAGGCACCCTTCACCGAGGATGAGTTCAAGAACCTGACCAAAGAGGAGGCCATCGAGAAGATACACACTGCCGCAAACGAGGCCTTCGCCCGCAAGAGCGAGCGCATCATCGAGGTGGCCGTGCCCGTCATCAACGACTGTGTCGAGAACCGTGGCTACAAGGGACGCATCGCAGTGCCCATGACCGACGGCAAGAGATTCTTCAACCTCGTGGTCGACCTCGACGAGGCATACCGCACCGGGTGCAAGTCCATCGTCAAGGAGTGGCACAAGGCCGTGCTCCTCGTCACCATCGACGAGCTCTGGAAGGAGCACCTGCGCGAGCTCGACCAGCTCCGCCAGAGCGTGCAGAATGCGTCATACGAGCAGAAAGACCCGCTGGTAATCTACAAGGTAGAGTCGTTCCACCTCTTCGAGGCCATGCTCAACCAGCTCAACGTCAAGGCCATGTCGACCCTGATGCGCGGCCAGATATATGTGCAGCCCGCACGTCCGCAGGCACCCCAGCCCGCACCTGCAGAGCCCGCAGCCGACAGCGCCCCCGAGACCGAGGCTCCCGCACAGAAGCCCGCGCCCGAGCAGCCCAAGCCCCAGCCAAAGGTAGAGCGTGCAATGCCCGAGAAGAAGGAGGACTACTCGCAATACCGCACCTCGCGCGAGAACCTGCCCGGCGAGAACGCCAACCGTGCCGCATCGCAGGGCGCGTCGCAGCGTCAGGCACCCCAGCCGGCCAAGGCAGGGCCCCGCATCAACCGCAACGACCCCTGCCCCTGCGGCTCAGGCAAGAAATATAAGAACTGCCACGGCAAAGGTCTCTGACCCCGCCGCAAACCCATAGCCATACAGGCCCTCACGGATGTCGCAGTCCGGGAGGGCCTGTGTTTTTCAGCACAATTTTCAAGGGGCGATTTTTGGTGATGAGCCAAAAAAACGCTACCTTTGCATCTATTCCGCTCCGAACAAAACAACAATATCACATAATGGAAATCATTGGTAAAATCATCGTGGCACTCCCCGAGGTGGGAGGCACATCCAAAGCCGGCAACCCCTGGAAGAAGCGCGAGTACGTGCTCGAGACCATGGAGACATATCCCAAAAAGGTTGCTTTCAACTTTTTCGGCGAGAGGGTCGACCAGTTCCCCCTGCAGGTGGGACAGATGGTCAAGCTGAGCTTCGACATCGACAGCCGCGAGTTCAACGGCCGCTGGTATGTGGACATCCGCGCATGGAAGGCAGAGCCCGCCGACCAGGCAGCCATGGCGCAGCCCGGCGCACCCGCCGCAGCCTTTGCCCCCGCAGCATCGTATGGCCCCGCACCCCAGATGCCCCAGGGCTATGCCACACCCGCAGGCGCACCCACGCCTCCCCCCGCCGTCGACCTGGCCCCCTCGGCTACCGACGACCTCCCCTTCTGACTTTTTTCGTAAATTATTGAGTGAATCCGGGCAAAAAGCACTAACTTTGCGCCCGGATTTTTTCAATTCACACGTACACAGCTATGAAGACTGAGAGGATTTCGGAGAGAATACATTATGTCGGTGTCAACGACCGCACCACACACCGTTTCGAAGGGATGTGGCCCCTGCCGATGGGTGTAAGCTATAACTCATATCTCATCGAGGGGAGCGAGAAATGCGCCATCGTCGACGGCGTTGAGGTGAGCCACTCGCTCCAGCTCGTAGACCACATCAATGAGCTGCTCGCTGGCCGCAAGCCCGACTATCTCATCATCAACCATATGGAGCCCGACCACTCGGGAGCCATCCGCATACTGCGCAACGTATATCCCGACCTCATCATCGTGGGCAACGCACAGACTCTCTCGATGGTCAAGGGATTCTATGGCGAGGAGGGGGGCACGCTCGCCGTCAAGGACGGCGACACCCTGAGCCTCGGCCCGGAGACCACACTGCAGTTCGCCCTCACCCCCATGGTACACTGGCCCGAAACCATGATGACATATCTGTGCGAGGAGCAGACCCTGTTCAGCGGCGACGGCTTCGGGTGCTTCGGAGCCCTCAACGGCGCCGTCATCGACAACGAGATGGATACAGAGCGCTATTTCCCCGAGATGGTGCGTTATTACAGCAACATCGTGGGCAAGTACGGCACATTCGTGCAGCGCGCCCTCAAGAAACTCGCGGGGACAGAGCTATCGACCATCTGTCCCACCCACGGCCCCGTATGGCGCTCGGAGATCGCAAAGGTTGTCGGACTTTATGACACCCTCAGCCGCTACGAGCCGCTCGACAACGGCGTCACCATAGTCTACGGCTCGATGTATGGCAACACCGAGCTGATGGCCGAGACAGCCGCCGACGCTCTGGCCGACGCCGGAATCAAGGAAATCTCGGTGCTCAACGCATCTGTCACCGACCTCAGCTATATCATCGCCGACATATTCCGCCACAGGGGACTCGTCATAGCCTCGCCCACATACTCCAACACCCTCTTCCCGCCGATTACAGCGGTCATGGAAGCCATCTCCATACGCGGCATACAGAACCGCGAGATACTCACCATCGGGTCGCACACATGGGCACATCAGGCCGTCTACGAGATGGGACGCCATCTCACCGACGCAAAGCTCACGACAATAACCGACCCCGTCATCGTGAAACAGGCCCCCGACAGCGACACCCTGGCCCAGATACGCATCGCCGCCACCCTCCTTGCCCAAAAGCTCAAGGAGGCGTGACAGAGGCTTCTATCCCACACATAATCCCCGGCAGAGACATCACATGAACCTCTGCCGGGGATTAACTTATCAGTCAGACAGCTATCTTACACAGACCTTCCGTGCTGTGCCTTCTGTCTTGAATACATAGATACCGGCATTGAGTCTCGGAGCACCATTCTCAGGCCCTGCATAGACCCTTGTGCCTGAAAGGGTATATATTTCGGTGAACGCCTCACCTCCTGACACAAAAACCTCTTCATTCAGTGTAGATGTGTAGTTGCGCCCGAAAAACTCCATGAACTCTCTATCCCAGGCAGCGTGTGTCTGATGTTTCAGCATTGGATTGAAGGTCAGCTCCTTGACCGACGAGCCGAAATTATTGTATGGAGCGATATTGGTATGCGGAGGACATACGTCGTCCTGCAATCCTATAGCGGTCTTGACAGGACAGGAGATGAGCGTAGCCAGATTCTTGGTATCGAAATACGACAGGAAACGGTACATCTCCCCATCAGTCAGCCCAAGCTCTTCCTGTCTGGCCAAAGCATTGTACGAAGGCCAGTTGCCGACACGGAAATAGTCGGGGAAATCCCCCATGAAAGGTATTGAAGGTGCTATAGCCTTGAGACGTCCATCGCCGAGGGCCGCAGCGGCAATGGTGAGTGCTCCACCCTGGCTCTGTCCCTGGGCGAAGATATTGTCGCCGTCTGTCTTATCACGCGAGGCCACGAAATCAATCGCGCGCACGGCATCCATATAAGCGCCGCGATAGTAGAAGCTCTGCTCCGACCCGAATCCCGACATGAACCAGTCGCCATAAGGATTCTCATAGGGAGCCCGGTTGTTGAGCATCTGGCCACGGGTCGACAGGATGAACTCGACATATCCGGGTCGGTCATCACCTCCGGGACACCAGGGTGCGACAGATGAATCACTGTCATAGCCCTGATATGTTATGAGCGCCGGATATTTGCCGTCGGACACCGGCTCGGCATAGTAGCCGCGTATCACCACAGGGCCATCAGAACCGGCTACCCCATTGTCAGATATGGATTTCATCTCGACAAGATATATGTTGCGAGCCTTGGTAGATTTCTCGGGTATGAGCGTAAGCTCCGCATCCATAGGTATCTCCGCGAGCTCGGCAAGCGCATTCTCCCAAAACCTGTCAAAGTCATCAGCCATATCCGGAGCTGACACTATCCCTTCTGGGTCATATCCAAAGTTGAAATCCGACAGTTCGCTATGATTTGCCGTGACAACTGCATGGTAGAATCCAGGGTCGAGCCCCTCGACATCAAACCGTGCCTCAACGGTTGTTCCCGCAGGGACTGTGACAGTCCGTGTCATCGAGGGTAGAGCGCGATAGTCGTCGGTGCGCAATCCGAGCGACAGATCCACCTCAGAGTCCCTGTCACCGTTCCCTGTAAGGCTGATGCATACGGCCGGAGTCTTGCCATTGTCCCACACATCAACAGACGACTCCATGACAGATGCCGTGACATCGGGGAGATTGGCCGGATTCACTATCTCGACACGTGTCAATGTATAGCCGATGCCGGTCACGACCAGTCCGTTGGCCTGAAGTCTGCCAAGCATGGCTTCGGTTATCTCATACTCATACGAGCCACCCGTGAGCGGAATATATTCCGCGGCGTCAGGCAGATCTGACCAGTTGCCCTGGCATACATGCCCCTGGGCTCCGAGCGCGAGGTCTGTGAGACAGATGCGGAGCCGGCTTCCGGCCGTTACATTCCTGAACCGTGTCGCGGGCACAGACACATAGTTATTCTCCGGGCCTTGGTTCCAGCAGATGGGCTCGCTCCCCTCCCAGGCCACGATGACCGGGGTCGTGGGGTCGAACGGCTCGATATCGGTACGGTATTTCTCAAAGAACGCCATGTATCTCGATTTCCAGTCGGATGCGGTACCGTGGCCGAGGAAAGGATTCACCACATACTGCAGATCGTCCTCAGTGAGGCCGCTGCGGTCTATATTGTTGAATGGCGCCACGTTGATATGCGGGGGATCGGTACGGTCCTGGAGACTGAACGAGGTTATGACAGGGCAGTTGACCATCGGGGCGAGATTGCGTACGTCATAGAACGAAAGGAAATGCCACATGTCATCGTCGGTCATGCCGAGCTCTGCCTGACATGAAGCGAACACGTTGCCGGGCCAGCTCACAATACGCACACAATCGCGAAAATCACTGTGACCTGTTATGGAAGGGGCCGCAGCACGGATACGGCCTGAGCCAAGGGCTGCCGCAACATAGACGAATGAGCCTCCCTGGCTTCCACCCACGGCAAAGATATTGTCTTTGTGGACCTTGTCGCGCGACTCCATGAAATCTATAGCACGGATGCAGTCGACGTTGCCGCCACGATAATAATGTCTCTCTGTATCGCCGAAACCATGGGCGTAATAGTCGATTGAGCCATTGCTCTTACGGGTATAGGCCGGATCGAGCCATCCCCATTCGCAGTTCTCGGGAGCGCGGTTGTTGAGCATCTGACCGCGGGTCGAGAGCACCAGCTCACACCAACCTATATTGTCGTCACCCCCTATGGGCTTGATTTCAGATGCCCCTCCGTCGGTACCCTGATACTGTATCAGGGCCGGATATTTGCCTTCGGCTACCGGTTCGGCATAGAAACCGCGTATCTCGACAGGTTCACCGCCATAAGTATCGGGGGTAGATTTCATCCTCACCAGATACACATTGCGGTTTGCCGTAGAGGCCGACTCTATCAGGGTCAGCTCGGCATCGACAGGTATGCCCGCCAATATGTCAAGCTCGTTGTCCCAGTATGCCTTTATCTCTTCAAGATTGTCGTCCGGGGCCGACACCACCTCCGTGGGGCGGCATCCGATGACCTTCGAACAGATATTGTCTCCGTTGACATAGACATTGAGGTTATAGAAACCCGGCTCGAGGCTGAACGGCACATCAAGCGTGGCGGTACCTCCCGCAGCCAATGTGACAGTACGGTTTTCCGTAGCATAGTCACCATAGCTGTCGTGGTCAATATCGACCTCGACAACGGTCTCCACATCCACACTCTCGAGATTGGCCAGAGATACTGTGACCTTGGACTGCTCTCCGCTTTCCCATGCCCGTATGTCCTGCATGTCAATCTCCCCCTGCACCAGATATTTTCTGGCCGGATCTATTATCTCTACCTTGGTCGCGGTGTAGTTGTTGCCGCTCACACGCAAACCTGTAGAGGCAGCAATCTGCTCCACCCATTCGTCGGTAAGGGTATACTCGTAATATCTGCTCCCGGTCAGGGTCGAGTTGGTCAGCGATGTCAGCGCTGTCCAGTTGGCCAGGATACGTCCGACCGCACCTGGTTTCATGCCGGTATAATACACACGCACCACGTCCCCGCTCTTTAGAGATCCGAGAGTAGCGTTAGTGATGAGCACGCTGTTGTTCGATCCCGACACCCAGCTTATCGCCTCCTCACCTTCCCATACAGTCCGGGCCCAGTCTCCCTTCTCCGAGGGGTCGGATGTCTCTATGGTCGTCACATGTGCCACCCGCGTGAAGGTAAAATCCTTGCCGGTCACAACCATACCGTTGGCGTGTATCAGTCCGGCAACCTCTTCGGTAATGGTAAACACGGCATCATACGGGAATGTCTCGCCGGTGATGTTGATGTTGAGCGGAGGCGTGAAATTAGCCCATCCGGCCCCGTTGCGGAGATCAACTTGCGACTGTGTCGTGCTCAGGGCTTCTGTACATGTCACCACTATACGGTCTCCGGCCTTTATGTCCGCGCACGCCGAGGCCGTGAACTGTTGCGCGCCGCTCCAGCCCTCGACGGTCTGTACGCCGTTCCACATTGTCCGTGAGACATCAATGGTAGATGTCACTGCAGGTACCGCCGCGGTGACCTCCTCACTCACAGCTCCGGCTTTTGTCACCGTTGTCGCCGTCATGGTCGCGACAATGGCCGGAATCAGGAATAGATACTGTTTTCTCATAATGTTTCCGATTGGTTGATTGGTTTCCGCAAAATTATCGACGTATACGGAGAGAGGTCCGCCGATACCGCTTTATTTGCTTAATTTATCAGCAATTACACATTTGGGCACATCATTTCAACATTCCGGCACATCATGTTTTGCAGTGTGCGGCTGAAATATTATCTTTGCAAAGCGTTAATGAGTCGACTTGAATCCAACTAATACCATGTGTCCCAGCATACCGAAGACCATATTCCTGCTACCGCTACTGATTCTTCTTGCAGTCTCTGTCCGGGCCAATCCGGCATTCAGGCACTATGATGTCCGTGACGGCATAGCAGACAACTATATCAAATCGCTAAGCATCGACCGGCTCGGACGTCTGTGGATTGTCTCTGACGGAATCGACACCTTCGACGGGCACACCTTCCATCGCCTTGCCACAGACCCGGGCCTCAAGCCTTCAGCAATAGTGTTCGGGGCTGACGGCTCGGTATGGGCCAAAGGCATCTCGTGCATAGCCGTATTGGAGGAAAACTTATTTTCGGATGCGTCAGCACGACTCGCCACCATGGGGATACACCGGGAAATCAACGACATATGTGCCGACACCGACGGGAACCTATACCTGATTTCCTCCGACTCGATATTCATGTATGCCACATCAGGAGATTTCCTCACGGGAACCAGCCTTAAAGGGATAAGGCCAGTCGGAGTCACGGCGGCCCGTCAGGTCAAGGGCACCATATATATTACCGACGGGGATGGCAACGTGTATGAGCTGCGCTTCCCGGAAGGAACAGTGCGGAAATGCGCCGTTTTGCCTGTACGTCACAGCCACATCATGGCCACCCCCGACGGAGACCTGCTGCTGTATGGCACTCCCGGGCACGGGATGGTCAGGGTTAATCCTGACAGCGGTCATTACGACACCATGACGGGATGCACCCCATATCTGGTTACATCCGCCGCAGTCGGGCCGGACGGCATGATAGTGGCAGGCACCAATCATGACGGGCTTATCGTTATGGATAAATCAGGATTGCCTACGGTACAATATGTACACGACCGCGACAATCCTTTCTCGCCCGGCAGCAACCATATCACATCCGTCCTTACAGACGGGGACATAATCATAGCAGGGACAGGAAAAAGCGGAATCGGGATAGCATCACTCTCGTCACCGGCAATCGAGAGGCACGACATCACCGCAGATGAGGACATAAGCGTGATACGCCGTAGTCCTGAAGGAAGGATATTGATGGGTACAGATGGCAAGGGACTTGTCGAACTCACCGATATCCACTCGGGAACAACAGCCAAAGTGCTCGACACGAACAATTCGCCGCTCAGGAGCGCGGCTGTCATCGGCATCGCCGAGTCACCCTCCGGGCTACTGCTCGGGACATACGGGGGTGGAATATATATGTATCGGTCAGGTATGATAGCCCCTGTCGCCGGACTGTCCGACTCACTCGACTATGTGCGCCACATCCTCGCGATGCCCGACGGGAGGTTGTGGGCAGGAACTTTCGACAAAGGACTACATGCCGTCGGGAGCCGGAGCTTCACGCGCACCAATTCAGTGCTGCGGTCAGACTGTGTCACGGGACTCGCCGCAACCTCAGACACATTGCTGGTCGCCACAAGTTCAGGCCTCTATATGGTGGAGCCCGGGAGTACGGTTCCGGCCCGTATCCCCGACCGTAAATGGCTGGACGATGTTACAGTCAACGCATTGTTCCGTGACAGCCGGAGACTGACATGGATTGGAAACAAGGAGGGAATATATGTGCTCGACGGCACATTTGCCACACTCTCCCGGCTGACTGCCGGAGACGGCATGTCTGACAACACCGTGCGGGCCATAGCAGAGGACACACGGGGTGATATATGGATAACAGGCGACAACGGCATGACACGTGTGAGGCCTATAATGTCGGACAGCGGATACACATTTGTCATACACGCGCTGTATGCTGCCGACGGTCTTGGCGACATAACTTTCAACCGATACGCACTCACGTGTCTTGACGATGGCAGCATCGTGGCCGGAGGTCTCGGTAAATATGTAGTCATACATCCACAGGGTGCCGGTATACGTCCGGCAAAGGAGAAGGTGTGGATGTCGGCTGTGACCCTGGGCGATAATGAGTGCATACCTGCAGGGCCTATGGGAGAAAGCAGTCTGGAGATTCCGCACGATAAGCCCCTGACAGTCGAGTTCAGCTCTTTCGACCTTGTCAACCGCGAAAGGACAAAATATGAATACAGTCTCGATGACAGCTCCTGGACTCCGATGGCAGACAACCGATGCTCGTTTGACGGAGGCCTGACACCGGGCACACATACCCTGAAGGTGCGTTTGCACGGCTCTGCCGGGATGACAGAGATAAGTATCCGAGTTATCCCGCCATGGTGGAGGTCTTACATTGCCATTGCAGCCTATATAATAGCGGCCATCTGCATCATCGGAGCTCTATGGTACATATATGTGTCAAGGGAAAAGCGCCGTCTGCGCAGACAGATGATAGAGAAGACCCTGCTGCGGCAGGAAAATGCCCCATTGAGCCACGACGAAGAGTTCCTCGCCAAAATACGCAAAGTCATCGACGACAATCTCGACGACGAGACATTCAGTGTCGAACGCCTCAGCGACATCATGTCCATGAGCCGGAGCAACCTGTATAAAAAGCTCCAAGGCATCACAGGCAAGACACCAGTCGAGTTTATCCGGCTTATACGTATACGCGAGGGGAAACGGCTCCTTGACAGCGAAGGAGGACAGATCTCACAGACAGCATACCGGGTGGGTATCTCGCCGAAACAGTTCGCCAGATATTTCAAGGAGGAATATGGCGTCCTTCCCTCCGAGTACATCACATCGCGGACAAAATAATCGAAGCGGTTCCCGAATCAAGCATTTGAACTGATTCAATCAGAAAACCCATACTTTCACCGGGCCTGTTTTCTTTTCTTGCGCTGGGTGGTGACGTAGATGGCCGCGAAGATGCCGAGGGCTACCTGCATGAGGTTCTGGCAGGTCCAGACGACCATCGAGAACGCGGCGCCTTCGGTCTGGGGAATGCCGTAGAGCGAGAGGGCAAACATGATGGCGATGTTCCACGGACCGAGGCCGCCGTTGGACGGGACACCCATGCTGCACGAGCCGAACACGAAGGCCACGAGCCCGGGCAACAGGCCATAGACCGTGCCGGGGTCGCTGATGAGGCGCCGCGTGAATGGAAATGCATAAAAGCACAGATAGGTCTCGAGAAAATAGCATACCCAGATGGCCAAGGTCAGCACCACATAGAGGCCGCGGCCCCGCATGGTGAAGAGGACCTTGAAGCCCTCCCACATATTAATCACCACACGGTCGATGTCGGCCATGTATCGCGTGCGCCTGATGGCGAGGTAAGCGGCCCACAGAAGCCCGAGCAGAATGGCGAGACACCCCCACATCCATGGGTTGTCGGTGAACTCGACCACATCCTTGCCTATGGCATAGCGTGCCAGGAAGCTGTCGAGGGGCCCCCGCGCCACCACGAAGGCAAACACTATGAGCAGCCCGATGACCACACCGTCGGAGAGACGGTCGCCGAAATCCGTGCCTACGACTGTCGAGAGCTTCACGTTCTCCCATTTCGTCACATACAGGCAGCGCCATGCCTCACCGAGCCAGGGGAAGAGCAGGTTGAGGGCGTAGGCTCCGAAAATCGACACACTCTCTGCAGTCACAGTCATGCGCGGCACCCCGGCTGCGCGCAACTGTATGCCCCAGCGTATGCCGCGTATCATCCTCGACATGGTGGTGAGCAGCATCATGGCCGCTATCCACCAGAAATCGCATCCGTCGCGGATGACGTGCATCATCTTGTGGAAATCGACCTTTGTGAACATCCACGCCACCAGCCCGACAGTCACCGCCACGGGGAAGAGATAGCGCAACACCTTCTCGATGCGGTCGAGAAGGCCATGAGAGGGACGTGAGGGTTGTGACGCAGCGGGGTTCATGACGTGAGGAGTATGTTATAGGGTGTATATGTATATAACATCCTCCCGAGCCCAAAGTTTGGCCACAAAAAAAGCCGTCCCCGGCATCGGTCGGGATGCCGGGGACGGGATATTATCGGTAGTATAAGACTGATGCCGGGATTATTCCTCGTATTTCTTGACGATGACGGTGGCGTTGTGGCCGCCGAAACCGAACGAGTTCGACAGGGCTGCGCGTACGGGACGGTTCTGAGCCTTATTGAAGGTGAAATTGAGGGTATAGTCGATGTTCTCATCGTCGTCGCCCTCCTCGTGGTTGATTGTGGGGGGAACGATGTCGTTCTTGCAGGCGAGAACCGAGAACATGGCCTCGAGCGCGCCGGTGGCACCCAGCAGGTGGCCGGTCATCGACTTGGTCGAGCTGATGTTGAGCTTGTGTGCGGCGGGGCCGAAGAGCTCGACGATGGCCTTGACCTCAGAGATGTCACCCACGGGGGTCGATGTGCCGTGTACGTTGATATAGTCGATGTCGTCGGGGGTCATGCCGGCATCCTCGAGGGCATTCTTCATCGAGAGCTTTGCTCCGAGGCCGTCGGGATGTGTGGCAGTGAGGTGGTAAGCGTCGGCGCTCATGCCGCCGCCTGCAACCTCGGCATAGATCTTGGCGCCGCGAGCCTTGGCATGCTCGAGCTCCTCGAGGATGAGGACAACCGAGCCCTCGCCCATCACGAATCCGTCACGCGACTTGCTGAAGGGGCGCGATGCGGTCTCGGGCGAGTCGTTGCGGGTCGACAGGGCGTGCATCGAGTTGAAGCCGCCCACACCTGCGGGATAGATGGCGGCCTCGGCGCCACCTGTCACCATGACGTCGGCCTTGCCGAGACGGATGAGGTTGAAAGCGTCTATGATGGCGTTGTTGGACGATGCGCAGGCCGATACCACACCATAGTTGGGGCCATGGAAGGCATAGTCCATCGAGATGTGGCCCGACGCGATGTCGGCAATCATCTTGGGGATGAAGAAGGGGTTGTATTTGGGGCCCTGCTCGGCACCGTTGACGGCATAGTATCCGGCCTCTTCCTCGAAGGTGTGGAGGCCGCCGATGCCGGCTGCCACGATGACGCCCACGCGGTCCTTGTCGAGGTTGGGAGCCTCAAGAATGTCAGAGTCGGCAACGGCCTGACGGGCTGCCACCATCGCATACTGCGCATACAGGTCGAGCTGGCGCAGCTTCTTGCGGTCAAAGTGGTCGTTGGGGTTGAAATCCTTTACCTCGCAGGCAAACTGAGTCTTGAACTTCGAGGCGTCAAAGTGGGTGATGGGGGCGGCACCGCTCTTGCCGGCGACGGCATTGAGCCATGTGGTCTCAACGTCGTTGCCTATGGGGGTGAGGGCACCAAGCCCGGTCACTACTACTCTTTTCAGTTCCATATATGTGTAGTCAGTGGGGTGTGTAGTGTTTGATGGATTGAGATTAACGGAAATGGGCTATACCGAAATAAGGCCCCACCGCGCTTAGAGGCGTGTGGAGCCTTTAGGGGGTTCCGGCCGGGGCTGGTGGTTATGGCAAACAGCGGCAGCCCTGCGGCGACGGCAATCCGGCCTGATTACTTCTGCGAAGCCTCGATGTAGTCGATGGCGTCCTGTACGGTACGGATGCCCTCGGCCTTCTCATCGGGGATGGTGATGCCAAATTCCCTCTCGAACTCCATGATGAGCTCTACGGTGTCGAGGCTGTCAGCGCCAAGATCCTTGGTGAATTCTGCGGTGTCGGTAACTTCGTTTTCGTCAACACCCAGCTTATCAACGATGATAGACTTTACACGTGATGCGATTTCAGACATAGTAGTTAAAAGAGTTTTGAATTAGTATATTCGATGTTTAGGAAAATGCAATCTACGGCATCGCCGGAGGGTCAGCCGATTTTTTGCGCTGCAAAGTTAATAAATTTTTCTTTTCTCTGTAAACTTTTTAACGTATAAAGATGTTAACGAAGCCGGTTTTCACATATTTTCATCCCTACGGCACCATTTTTGGTCAGTTTTTCAGTTTCTTTAACCATCTGACTACCAACACCGGTGCCCGGCATGATGTTGTTACATCAGACAGCCCGAAGCGTCAGCACCTCTGCCCTGGCCGAAAAATATTTTTGTCGGTCTCAAAGTTTTTTCTCAATTTTGCACCCGTTTTTCCGATAACCATTATGAAAAATCAATTTCTGGCCGCCATCTGTACGGCGGCAATCGCGATGCTCGTGACCTCATGCGGCAAGAGCGGCAGCAACGACACCGGAAGCGGTGACATCAAAATCTCGGAGTTTGCGGTAAACCAGTCCATCAAGAGCTCTGAGCGCAACTACCTCGTAGTCTTCGGCGGAGACTCGGCATACCTCGACATCTCGACCTCGATACACTGGCCCGAGAAGATCGGCGATGCCGACATCAAGGTGCTGCAGGACTCGCTGATGCGTTACTGCTATGCCGACACCACACAGGGCATCAATCCGGCCATACTGGCCTATATGGCCAACACATCCATGGTCGACAGCCTGGCTCCAGGCGACAAGGTGGTGGCTGTAGACTCTGTGCCACAGTCGCAAGACGAGATGCGCTCGTGGTTCAGCAACGTCACCGCCTCGATAACCGAGCTCAACGAGGATATGGTCACCTACGAGGTGTCATCGTCATCCTATCTCGGAGGTGCCCACCCCTTCACGGCCTCACACCCCTTCACCTACGACCTACGCTCGGCCAAGGTGCTTGACATGGGGAACATGTTCGTCACGGGGAGCACCGACAAGATTGTCGACATAATCAGGGAAGCACTGGCGCGACAGCTCGGCACCAGCGTATCCAGGCTCGACAATGCCGGAATATTCAGTTCACAGCTCACCTATCCCGGACAGCCATACATAGCCGGAGGTGCACTGGTATTCCACTATAATCCATACGACATCGCCCCCTATGCCATGGGCCCGGTCGACGTCACCGTCTATCCCTACGAGGTCGACTCACTCCTCACCCCACAGGTCAAGAGCCTATTCGCGGACCAGTTCTAAGGGGTTATAGGTTAAAGGTTAAAGGTTAAGGGCAATAGGATATATGCGGCGGCATATATCTGTCCCATCAGTCCTATCAGTCCTATCAGACCTATTTGACCTAATACCCCTTCTTGACCTAATACCTATCACCCTATCCCGATAGCCCTGAACAAAAACAGCGCTTCCGCAATGCGGAAGCGCCTTTTTACGTTAAGTTTGCGTAAATCCTATGAGGCCCCGAATGTGCTGCGGAACCTATATGTCTTTATGTCAATCTATCTAAAACTCGCTGTGGCTTCCTATGAAGCCGGTTTTTACGTCAGGGAATAATAATAAAACAAATAACGTATTCTTATGTTTGGTCGCTACAAAGATATGTTTTTTGCCCATATTTTCCAAATAAAACGTAAAAAATCCGAAAAAACCATCAAACATCACCCTGTTTCTCCGAATTGCCAAGGGTTTAGGCCATGATTTTTTATTTGGTTCAGGAAATATATTTGTCTATATTTGCATCAGGATTCATGGCATGAATCCGCACACACCTCAATCATACTCCATTCAAAACATAATTCACACACACAAATCCAATGAAACGGTATTTAATGTCCGGCATCCTGTCGGCAATGACAGCAATGGGTCTCTGGGCCCAGAGCGGTGATTGCGGCGAGCATGTCACATGGACTCTCGACGGCAACACTATCACCATCTCCGGCGAGGGAAAAATGAATAACTATTGTGCCGCTCAGGGTAATCCCACGCCGTGGGAGGACTACAAGACACAGATTCAGAAGGTCATCGTCAACCCCGGAGTCACCGCCCTCGGCGACTACGCCTTCGACCAGTGTCACGGCGTCACCTCGGTATCGCTCCCCGAGGGACTGCTCACCATCGGGCAGCACGCATTCGCCGATTGCACCTCGCTCGAGTCAATCACCTTTCCCGAATCGCTCACCGAGATAGGGCGCGAGTGCTCGAGATATGACCCTGCGGAGGGATACGTTTTTGCCAACTGCTCGAAAATGAAGAGCGTCACTATCCCTGCCAATGTCACACTCATAGCCCGCAACACATTTGACGGATGCGACCTTGAACAGGTCTATTGGAACGCCGAGAACTGTACGCGCGGCAACTATGAGGGCCAGGACTTCTACTATACCCTGTTCTACAAGAACAACAATCTGTCACATATCCATTTCGGCCCCACCGTCAAGCGCATACCGTGCCTGCTCAAAGGCTATGGCAGCGTAGGATTCAGCACCTCGGGAACAATCGAGCTGGTGGCACAGGACTGCTTCACAGGCACCCAATGGCTGCTCGAACAGGATTTCGGCCCCGTGTATGTCGACAAATGCCTCTACATCTACAACGCACCTCCGACCATCGAGGACTTCACGCTCGAGGTACGCGAGGGCACGGTGGGCATCTCGTCGTGCGCGCTCTACAAGAACCCGAGAATCACGCGCCTCACCGTACCCGAGTCGCTGAGATACTGGGACCGCTATGCCATCGGCGAGTGCGAGAACCTGAAAGAGGTGATATGGAACGCCATCGACTGTGAGATGCTCAACAACTCCACCCCCGGTCTTGCCGTACACTCGCCCATGTCACCCTTCATCCCCGGACTCGAGAAAATCACCTTCGGCCCCAAGGTCGAGAGGCTCTATGACGCTTTTCTGAAGAATTGCACCGAGATAAAGGGATTACAGCTCCCTGCATCGCTGCGCCGCATCGACACAGAGGCATTCTATGGAATGAATGGTCTTGAGGAGCTTGTCATACCCGACGGAGTGGAGGAGATAGCCAACTATCTGTGCTATAACTGCAAGTCGCTCAAGACAATCACATTCGGCTCGGGCCTCAAGAAATTCGACGCATACTACAGCATCACGGGGTGTCCCGAGATAACCACGGTAAACTGGAATGTCGCCGACTGCCAGATGTCAAACACCATGGGAAACTACGTCACAAGCGTCACCACAGTCAATTTCGGCGATGCCGTGCAGCGTATACCGGCCCTCGGGCTCAAATCGGCGACTCAGGTCAACATCGGCAAGAATGTCAAGGAACTCGCCGACTATGCTTTCTATGAATGGGCTGCACCCCGCATCGAACTGCCCGACGGCCTGGAGAAGATAGGATACTATGCGCTCCAGAATATGCCCGAACTCACGAGCCTCTTCATACCCGCATCCGTCGACACGCTGCCTCCCAACGCGTTCAGCAACTGCCACAAGCTGGAGACGGTGATAATCGCCGTGGCCCGTCCTGCCGAGAAATATATCTATCCATCGTCGAGCGGCGTGACAAGATATGCCTTCTATGTCCCCGATGTGGAGGCATACAGCCGTAATTTCGGCGGTATGGACCTGCATCCGATGGTCGAGGTCAACCCCGGCACATTCACATACGACGGCGCAGCTCACGAAATAGCCCTGACAAACGTGATGCCCGGATATGAGGCCGAGATGCCGCAGACCGTGACCGTGAGCGGTGCCGAGGCCGAGGCCGGACAGCACACCGTATGGGTACCGGCAAGCTTCAGCGGGGCGCGTCCGTTCGCGACCGAGGTGGGAGTGACATATACCGTCGACAAGGCCCAGGACAAGCTCGAATGGGTCGGAGAGCTCCCTGCACTCCATCCGGGCGACCGCATCGACATCACCGGCCTCGCCAAGACCCTCTCGGGCGCGAACCCCTCATATTATATCGGCAAGCAGAGTGCCGACGGCTATAATGCCGCCTACTATGCCTCCGTGAACCGGGAAGAGGACGGGCACTGGTATCTCGAGTGCAAGAACCCCAACGCCATGCTCATAGGGTGCTACGTTTCGTGGGAGAATTTCGAACCGTATTCGGCCAACTGGATTCAGGACAGGGACTATATCTATCTTAATTTCGACATCACCGAAGAGTCGGGACTCGACAGCATTCCCGCCGATGCGGATGACGACGTCCGGATCTACTCGGTGGCCGGAGCCCTGCTCTATACCGGCCCGATGGCCGACGCCACGCTCGAGCCGGGAATATATGTAGTAAAGGCCGGGGATAAGGCACACAAGATTGCCGTGAGATAACCTCAGCACAAGCCATACAGGACAATGCGGGAGGGCCGTAATCGCGGCGACTCCCGCATTGTTGTACATATCAGGCACGAGAAAAGCGGTTTGCGACTGATGCCGCAAACCGCTCCTCACGTTTCAACTATTTATTTATGAGAGCCTCAGTACCCAGTTTCGCAACTCGATAAAGAGGACGAGGGATGTAACATTGTTGCCTCCCGGAGCGGGAGGCCTTGGTTTCTTCTTTCACTGTTAGAACAAACTCGGGGGCTGTTTGACGGAGGGAAATGCGCAAAAAGTGATTAAAAAACGTCAATACATTGGGTTAAAAGGCGGATTTTATGTTAAAATCAGGAGATTCGCGACCAGTCGCGGGTACGGGACGCGAGCCTGGCAAGCTGCCCGCGCATCATCTGCCCCTCTGGCGAGGCGAGCGCCGGATCAGCCTCGAGCACCTCGACGGCCTTGTCACGTGCTATCTGCACGATGATGCCGTCGGTGGCAAGGTTGGCTATGTGCAGGTCGAAGGGGATACCGCTCTGCTGTGTGCCCTCGATGTCGCCGGGGCCGCGCATCTGCATGTCGGCCTCGGCTATGACGAATCCGTCGGTGGTCTGGGTCATCAGCTCGAGCCGCTTGCGGGTATCCTTGGCAATCTTGCGCTTGGTCATCAGCACACAGTAGCTCTGACCCTCGCCGCGCCCGACACGTCCGCGCAACTGATGCAGCTGCGAGAGGCCGAACCGCTCGGCATTCTCTATCACCATTGTGGTGGCATTGGGCACATTGACACCTACCTCGATGACAGTGGTGCTGACAAGTATGTCGGCCTGATGCGAGGCGAAGAGCCCCATCTGATAGTCCTTCTCCTCGGGTTTCATGCGGCCATGCACGTAAGCCACCCTGTAGTCGCGGAATATCTCGCAGATGCTCTCATACCCCTCCTCGAGCGACCTGAGGTCGAGCTTCTCGTTCTCCTCGATGAGAGGGTAGACTATATAGACCTGACGCCCCATGCGCAACTGACGCCCTATGCCCTGATAGGTGGCAAACCGCTCCTCGTCATATCGCAGCAGGGTCTGCACAGGCTTGCGCCCCGGGGGAAGCTCGTCAATGACGCTGACGTCAAGGTCGCCATATACGGTCATGGCCAGGGTGCGGGGGATAGGTGTGGCTGTCATCACCAGCACGTGGGGAAGCACGGTGTTCTTGCCCCACAGGCGCGCCCGCTGGGCCACACCGAAGCGGTGCTGCTCGTCAATGACTATGAAGCCGAGGTTCTTGAACCTGACATTATCCTCGATGACGGCATGTGTGCCGACAAGTATGTGCAGCGAACCATCCTCCAGCTGCGAGTGTATCTGCTCGCGGGCCTTCTTGCGCGTCGAGCCGGTGAGCAGCTTGACATTGATTCCCATGGGGGCGACGAGGCCCGACAGGGTCTCATAGTGCTGTGTGGCCAGAATCTCGGTCGGGGCCATCAGGCACGCCTGCGTGCCGTTGTCGAGGGCTATGAGCATGGTGAGCAGGGCCACCAGGGTCTTGCCGCTCCCGACATCGCCCTGCAGCAGACGGTTCATCTGCCGCCCGGTGGCCATGTCGGCGCGTATCTCCTTTATGACCCGCTTCTGCGCACCGGTGAGCGGGAAGGGGAGGAACTCGCTATAGAATGTGTTGAAGAAATGTCCTATTCTCGGGAAGAAGAAACCGGGCGTCGATGCCGACCGGGTGCGGGCGCGGCTCTGGATGTCGAGCTGCAGGTAAAACAGCTCCTCGAACTTGAGCCTGAGCCTGGCACGCTCGAGCAGGGCCGGCGTCGGAGGGTTGTGGATGGTGCGCAGGGCCTCGCCGAGCCCCATCAGCCCCAGCGACGAGATGACCGAGGGGGGCAGCGTCTCATGCACCGTGCGCATGGCCCCGAGTATCTCGCGGGCGGCGAGAGAGAATGTGCGCGACGAGAAGCCCCGGTTGCGCAACTGCTCGGTGAGGGGGTAGACGCCGCGGAACTCGATTTGCGTGGCCACGGCTCCCGGCACGTCGACCTCGGGATGCACCATACTCCAGCGGCCGTTGAAGGGCACAGGCTTGCCGAACACCACATAGTCGGTCGAGGTGTGATAGAGCTCGCGCATAGCCTTGATGCGCTGGAACCACACCACCTCCATCACGCCCGAGCCATCTGAGAAGAGGCCCACGAGGCGCGACTTGGCCCCCTCGCCCTGGACGGTCATCGAGACGAAGCGCCCCTTGACCTGCACCGAAGGCATGTCGTTGCCACTGAAATCGGCTATGCGCCTTATCGACGAGCGGTCGATATATGATGTCGGGAAATGATAGAGCAGGTCCCTGTAGGTGCGTATGCCCAGATTCTTCTCGAGCAGATCGGCACGCTTGGGCCCGAATCCCTTGAGGAACTTTATGTCGGTGTCAAGAATGTCTGCCATCGCGCTCTATCCTCTCGATGTCACCGCTGTGCGTTATCTTGATGTTGGCCACGTCGCCCTCGGCGAGGCGCAGGTTGCAGTATCCGGCCGCCTCCATGACCGAGGCGTCGTCCGTGAATTCGGGCCGCAGTTCCTGACGGTTGGCCGCGAGCAGCTTGCGTCCGTCGAAAAGCTGCGGGGTCTGCACGGCACGGTAGGCCGAGCGGTCGACGGCATGCGACGTGCCGTCAGCGCACACCACCCTCAGCGAGTCGGTCACGGCCACCGCGGGTATCACGCCGTCTGCGCCGGGCAGCGCGTCGAGCAGGCGCCCGAACAGGGCGCGGCTCACCATGGGGCGCGCCGCATCATGGACGCTCACCCACCCCACCGTCGCGGGGTCGACGAGCGCCAGGGCATTGCGTACGCTCCCGGCACGTGTCGCGCCACCATGAACCACACGGTGCGGGAGGGTGAAACCGTGCTCACGGCACATGTCGGCCCAGAACCCGGTCATCTCCGGGCTCAGCACCACGACAATCTCGGCATCGGGAGCGGCATCGGCAAGCCGCTCGAGTGTGGTCATCAGCACCGGGCGTCCCCACAGCGGGCAGAACTGTTTGGGCAGAGGTCCGCCGTAGCGCGACCCGGTGCCCGCGGCCACGACGATATGGTAATTTATCAACATCTTACGCAAAGTTACTGACAATTCGCGAAAATCACCAAAAAACTCACTAACTTTGCATACACATAAACCCCACACAATATGCCACAGGACAATACGCAGCGCCGCACAGGCAAGCCCGAACATATCTCGAAATTCGACCACGGGGGCCGTATGCCACCCCGCGACAACGACCTCGAGGAGGCCGTGCTCGGCGCCCTGATGCTCGAGAAAGACGCCTATACCGCTGTCTGTGACATACTGAAGCCCGAATCGTTCTACGAGCCGGCAAACCAGAAGATATATGCCGCCATACAGAGCCTCGGCGCCGCGCAGAAGAGCATCGACATGCTCACCGTGACCGAGCAGTTGCGCCTGCAGGGGGACCTCGAGGGTGCCGGAGGCGCGCTCCGTGTCTCGGAGCTCACGTCGAGGGTGGCGTCGGGCGCGCATGTCGAGTTTCACGCCCGCATCGTGGCGCAGAAATATCTGGCACGCGAGCTGATACGCTTCGCCTCGCAGATCGAGGCACAGGCGTTTGACGAGAGCTATGACGTAGACGACCTGCTGCAGGAGGCCGAGGGTAAGCTCTTCGAGATATCCCAGCGCAATGTCAAGAAGGATGTCACCCAGATAGACCCCGTCATCAACGCCGCCATCGAGCAGATACAGACAGCAGCCAACAGGGCCTCGGGCCTCTCGGGCCTCGAGTCGGGCTATCACGAGCTCGACAAGCTCACCTCGGGCTGGCAGCGCTCAGACCTCATCATCATCGCCGCCCGTCCCGCCATGGGCAAGACAGCCTTCGTGCTGTCGATGGCCAAGAACATGGCGGTTAACTATAACATCCCCGTGGCCATATTCTCGCTCGAGATGTCAAACCTCCAGCTCGTCAACCGCCTCATACAGAACACCTGCGAGATAGAGGGCGAGAAGATAAAGAGCGGACAGCTCTCGCAGATGGAGTGGGACCAGCTTATGTCGAGGGTCAAGAACCTGTATAACTCCCCCCTGTTCATCGATGACACGGCGTCACTATCCATCTTCGAGCTGCGCACCAAGGCACGCCGTCTGGTGAGGGAGCACAACGTGCAGTTCATCATCATCGACTACCTGCAGCTGATGAACGCCTCGGGCATGAAATTCGGCTCGCGCGAGCAGGAGGTCTCCATGATCTCGCGCTCGCTCAAGCAGCTGGCCAAGGAGCTGAACATACCCATCGTGGCCCTGTCGCAGCTCAACCGCTCGGTCGAGAGCCGAGGTGCAGACAGCAAGGACGGCAAGCGCCCCCAGCTCAGCGACCTGCGCGAGTCGGGAGCCATCGAGCAGGACGCCGACATCGTGTGCTTCATCCACCGTCCCGAATACTACCTGCGCTCGGGCACCGACGCCGCCGGCAATGACATACGCGGTCTGGCCGAGTTCATCGTGGCCAAGCACCGTTCGGGCCGCGTGGACGATGTGAAGATGCGCTTCAAGTCGAAATACGCACGCTTCGAGAACTGGGACGGCGACACCGAGAAAGGCAGCGGCACACGCGTGTCGCGCATAAACACAGACAGCGTCGAAGAGGCAGGCTCACCATTCGCCGCCGCCTCCACACCCCTGTCGGGAGGCACCGTAGACCTCACCTCAACCACCACATCAGACGACGCGCCGCCATTCTGAAAACCCTCTGGCTCAGGGGCCGGACGCGATGACAAAAATTTTCGCATTTCATAAAACCTTTTTTGAACTTGTCTTGTTAGATAAGTACAAAATAACTCAACCAACAACTATTGTTTTATGAAAAAAGCGTTATTAATCATTGCAGTCCTGCTCGGGAGCATGACCGCATTCGCTCAGAATCTCGACAAGAACGAGGCTAAGCTGATAAAGGCTTTCCTCGCTGAGCCCGCAAAAGAGGGAACCAACGCACAGGCCCTGAAAGTGGCAGACGTAAATGCCATCGCAAATATCGAAGGTGTCACCGTACAGGGTGGCCACATCACCGCTATCGAATGGAAGGACAAGAAGCTCGGCGGCACACTCAACCTCGCCGGATTCAAGGCCCTGACCAAAGTAGATGTATCGCGCAACGAGCTCACATCAATGAGCGTTGCCGGATGTACCGCCCTCACCGAGCTCAACGCCTCGCGTAACAAACTGACCTCCATCGACCTCGACAACTGCTCGCAGCTTCAGGACGTGGCCGTCTACAAGAACCGCCTCACCGAGATTGACCTCAACAACACCCCGCTGCTCAAGAAACTCAATGTCTCGAACAACCTGTTTGTAGACCTCGATGTTTCCAACGCATTCAATCTCCAGACCCTCAACTGCCAGGGCTGCCACCTCGAAGCGCTCAACGTGAGCGGCTGCACCGCCCTCAAGAATCTCTATTGCGGCTACAACAAGCTCACCCAGCTCACCCTGGCCGGTGTAGAGAATCTCCAGAACCTCAACATCGACGACAACGAGATCACTACCTTCATCGTATCGGGTCTCCCCTCGCTCGCATCGCTCATCTGCTCCGACAACAACATGGTCACCCTCGGTGTCCGCAACTGCTCGGCCCTGCTTGACATCGTATGCTCGTACAACGACCTCACCACATTCACCGTCGAGGATTGCCCCAACGTACAGTATGTCGACTGCGCCTACAACGACCTGACCCAGCTCGTGCTGTCGAACCAGACATTCCTGCAGCGCCTCATCTGCAACAACAACCAGCTCACCATGCTTGACGTATCGTTCGACCAGGCGCTCACCTACATCAACTGCCGTTACAACCAGATTATGGACCTCCGCACCATCGCCTGCAACAGCCTGTCCATGATCGCCTGCCAGTGGAATCCCTGATCAGCCTGACTGACCCGTTGCACACTCATACTCCTCTCTCCGTTAGCTGACTGATTCTGATTTCCACACGCTATACTGAAACAATCCTCCCCCTCGGCCACCACCCGGCCGAGGGGGAGTTGTTGTCATACCTATGGTCTCACAGTCAAACGAACATCACATCATATATCGGAGCGTGGACGACTTTTCCTGTCTGACGCACTCCCTCGACCACAAGTACCTTATCACGATGCCCTGCAAGGAATTCCCTTATCGGTTTTTCTATTTTCCTGTAAAGCATATACTTAGTTTAAATTTTTACACTTTTCGCATAAAATATCCGCTGCAAATATACACTTTTCCATCGGATTTACCCCACTAAATATACACTTTTCCATAAATTTCACCCCTCAAAATATACACTTTTCCCGAAATGATACCGATATCATAAGACAATACCGCAAAACAAGATATTAATAACCCACTTGAATATAGGCCTTCATACAATACAATTCTTATTATATTGAACAAACCGTAAGAGTATGTATGCAAATGATTTCGGGGACGGCGCTCCCGGCCACATCAGAGACCGAGGGTCTGGAAGATGCGGTTGAAGCGCGAGAGCCATGTGTGGTCTGCTTCGGCCCGCCGCCGGGCGGCGGCTTTCATGCGGGCGACCTCGGCGTCGTGGCGCGGGTCGAGATAATAGCGGGCCTTGTCGAGCATCTCCTCGGGCGAGCGGTATAGCACAATCTCACGTCCCTCGTCAAAATATTCCGCAATCTCGGGGTTGTATGACGTGAACTGCAAGCCTCCGCACATCGGAATCTCGAATGTGCGCAGATGCAGCTTGGGTATCGGATGCCGAAGCACATACGTGTCGCGCAGCTCGGATATGTTGAGCGACAGCGAATGGGCCGAATAGAGGGCGCACATGCGGTCAAAGCCGACAGATGGATGTCCCGAGAGGAGCGGAGCTGATGTATCGAGCGTCGCTCCGTGATGCAGCTTGTTGACAATAGCGGCCCAGAGCACCCTCCGTCCTATCGGGAAACGGAGGTAGCGCGATGCCTTGACTGTGATGTCGGCCGGGTCGAATTTTTTGCGTCCACCCTTGACCGAACTGTTGTATCCGGCCTTGACCAGAGCGTCAGAATATACATCGCACGCTATCCCACCTGCCGTGAGGTCGTTGAGCTTGTTGGTACGGCTCCCATATGGCGAGCCAATGAAGCCGACGCTATGGATCGGCTGTGTGACAGCGGGGAGATAGGTATGTGGATTGGATGCGTATGGCATGAAGAGTATGCCGCGGCACCCCCACCGCTCGAACAGATAGCGAGTCTCGTCTGAGGTCAGCCACACGGCATCAAAGAGGGGGGCAATCGCCTTCTGCTTGTATGGCAGCTCGAGGTTGTCCCAGCATATCAGACAGGTGGGAATCCCCTTGGCAGACACCCGGCGCACTGTGTCGGGATATATTACATCCTGGTCATCGCAGGTCATGAACAGGTCACATCCTCCGGCGCGGTCGAGGGCCCGCAAGGCCTCCTCGTTGGCCTCGTCCATGTTGCGGCATGAGGCCGGGTTGAATATCGTCACCTCGTGTCCGGCACGCCGCAGCTCGTCGATGTGGTTGCTGTATTGCCAGCGGTACATCGGCGTGTCATACTGCAGGAAATAATAGAATATCTTCATATCCTTGGCGTCGGAGGGGTCATTTGAGTTTATCCTTGCGCAGACGCGAGAACCCAACTATGAGTGCATACGACAGCAGGAAATTGCCGTCTGCCATGGTCTTGAACAGCATGCGCTGCTTGAACGGGAGTTCCTGCGAGGGATAGGCGTCAAACCGGCGCCTGAATGAGGGGTCGGAGGTACGCTCGGCAAACCATTTTTTCTTCTGGGCCATCGAGAGCTCCTTAGACATGAACACGAAACGCATGTTTGCCCTGAGCGCGCGCACATAGAACCCCGAGGCATACTGCATCTCGGCCTCGCCGAATCCACGTGTGGCGAGCATATCCTCGACATGGCGGCAATAGTGCTCCACGCGGTCCATCACCCCGAGGTTGAGCCTGCGGGTGAGGCTTCCGGCCGTGATGCGGTAGTGATAATATGTCCTCGGGAGCCAGACCACCTTCGAGGCATGGAGATAGTAATCGAAATTGAATAGATAGTCCTCGCTGAGATACTCCCTCTCGCTCTCGAACCGCAGTCCGTGACGGCGTATCATGTCGTGACGGTAGACTGCCATGCACGAGCTGCCCCCAAGGTCATACCTGTCCATATCGGGGGACGGAATATCGAATATGCACAACGCAAGCTGGCGTATCTCGTCGGGAGTATCGAAAACCACGGGGGCGGCATCATAGCTGATTGGCGCACTCTCGCCCGAATCGAGGAAGCGGTTGCACCTGAAGCGCACCATGTCAGCATCGTTGGCCTCCATCTCGGCGACAGCCACAGCGTATGTCTGCGGCTCTATAAGGTCGTCCGAGTCCAGGAAGGCCACATACTCGCCCGTGGCATGGTCCAGACCCGTATTGCGGGCGGGGCCGAGTCCGGCGTTCTTCTTGTGTATCACCTTGATCCTCGGGTCCTGTGCCGCATAAGCGTCGCACATCGCGGGACATCCGTCGGGCGACTCGTCGTCGACCAGAATCACCTCGATATCCCCGAGGGTCTGCCCCAGCAACGACCGCATACAGCAATCCAGATAGCGCTCCGTCTTGTAGACAGGCACTATCACAGACAGCCTCGGCCTATGCGGATGATTGTTCATACATCATATCAACGCACGACCCTACCGATTTATTATCTACCCCCACAGCCCTCATGAAGTCATAAATGCTATCATCCGTCACTTTCTGTGAGGTTTTCCGTCCGAAACCGCCAGCCGCGTCGCGGCTGAGTGGAATAGACCTTATTTTAACCGCACTGCACGCAGTGTAAGGCATGAATGAACAAGTGCCCGAAAAGGCCCGGAAAGCCTCCTATGATAGTAGTCCTGGAACGCCCTCCTTATCTGAAAGTCACATAGACGCTATTGTACCGTCACTTGCAGCGCTCAAACGTGAAACCTCTCTAACTTTTAAGCAAATCCATGAAACAGACAATCAGTTTCTTTTCAACAGAAGCTTCTTTGTCATTGTTTTGCCACCAATTGAGTATCTGATTATGAGACATGTCGTATCTGTCCTGTCAAGAGACACCGATGTCGGTTTATTCACATACCCGGAAAAAAGGACTTTCCCGGACAAATCAACAACAGAAAGCAAGACTCCTTCTGTCGTATGGACATATAAATCCCTTCCGTCAAAAGTCAAACTGACAGAATCCACAAAGGACGTATCTACCTTCGAGTGGGCCTCAAGCCTCTGTAAATCCTCAGGAGAAATGTATGTATTCACACAATATGTCGGAGAATATTCCCGGCTACCATTCTGAAATACCATACACACCCTAAAATATGTTCCCCAATAAATATTCTGGGCCGAAATAACTATAGTCGACATATTGTCAGCTATAGGGTAACTTGACTTAATCAGAAATCTAAGGTCCTCACCATCACTCATGTGTGGTTCTGTGCGTTCGAAAACAACCGCAAGTAAATCTTGTGGTGATTCTACAGTTAGATTCAATGTCCCGATACAATCAAGCCCATGCTGACTATCATTCACCAGTCCGTAAACATAGTCAATATCTCTGATTGACGATTCTTCGTTCAAGTCACCTGATTCTACTTTCTTGGCATCGCACCATGCGGGCAATGCAAGAAAGAAACATATGATAAAAAATAGAATCCTATACATAGCTAAATGGATGAATGCTCATACATTATCAACGCACGACCACTCCGATTTATTTCAATAAACTCGTCATGATATCCTGAAATCCAATGCTGCCAGGCCAAGACATAACGAAATAGCAAGAGAGAGCAACGTTCCGGCCAGGACATATTCAGATTTCTCTCTTCCCGATGCCACCTCACTGAAACGGAGAATGGATTTTGCAGCAATCAAGAATCCTATTGCCTCATATTGTGCCATAATCACAAACAACAATATGAGTCCACGCTCCAACCAACCTATAAGTTCCCCCGCATGGAAACTTCCAGTCTCGCTGTCACTATCAGGAGATGTATTCACTTTACATGCCCCAAGTATAAGCAACACAAGGACATTAGCTGGCTTCAACGCAAGTGACATAGCTAACAATGTGTTTATCCTAAGCCAGTGTGCAGACATCAAATCTTTTAGCCATCCAAATTGGCTCCAATTCGGATTATATGACAACCATAGATAGCCTAACGACACGAATATGGTTATATGCAGACACTGATCCACTATAAAAAGCCATAAGTCTCCACGCCCATTTACTCCCGACACTAACCGGCCATCACAGATACGGTATATGCCGAGTTTCATCTGGAGGGCAGCCTTAGCCCAATCTATAAAGAAATGACTTACCGCAATAGCAGCCACCAACCACCATGCACGCACATCGCACACAGCAAACCATGTCAGCACTCCTATAAAAATCACATGCACCCATATCGCATATCCTCTCACAGAGTATCTTATTTTATTACGACAAAATGAATTCCATTGCAAATAAAAATCTCCTACAATATGGGCAACCAACAAATTGAATATCAAGTCTGAGATCATAATTTTATTATATTATATTTTTTCGATAATATACAAGTGCATCTTCTATTGCTGGCCATCCTATTTCACCAAGATTCTGATTTACTCCAGAAACTGATATACCCAACGATGCGGCAGTTCTTTTTGCATTAGATTCAAGTATTCTCACACATAATGTCTTACATCTACGGGATGTGGCATTGTTGAGCAATTGATTTATCAACGCGAACAACACCTGAAAGGTCTGCTGCTTATATTCGTCTTCCATTGATATGGCGAACGAATATTTAGAATGGCCTATAAGTTTATCAAGGGTTCTACCCGATCTATATATGGCCTCGCCGTCCATCATATCAAGATGACGGTCTACAATATCCATATTACCGATTCCAATAGCCATTCTGATTCCATATCGACTGAAGCGCGATGTGTCAGAAGACTTTTCAGGCACAAACGATTTGACCCACGTCTTTAGGATTATTGCCACCTCCAACGCATCTTCAGGATGGGCCATCAGACATTCTATGGAATCTCCACGGACAATACGCCCCCAGAAATCCTCATAACGTCTCTCCAACAGATTCAGGCACTCCCTCAATCTCTCATTAAGACCTATCATTGAATCTATCGGTAATGATGTGGATGAAACTATGTCAGCCGATATAGCAGCATACATTTTCTCAAAATATTATTTGTCATAAATACAAGCTTACACACTTGCATCACCATAATACAAGTGCATACGCTTGCAAATATACTTAATATCGAAATAATTTACAAAAAAATGGCTATTTTCCGTCACTTGCAGTGGGATTTTATCCAGTCGTAGTGGCCGCGTTCGGTGTTGACAGAGGTCCAATGCTCGTTGACGGGGGTCAGGAGGGCCTCTTTGGGCGATGTGATGAGATTGTAGACCTCATAGCTGGTGGTGGGAGGACAGGTATTGTCGTTGAATCCCCATGTCATGCGCACGGGACAGCGCAGACGGCGCGCAAAGTTGACCACATCATAATATTCGAGTGTGCGGGTCTTGGCAGGGGTAGCCTCCGAGGGGTATTTGCGGAAATGATGGGGATAGCCGCCGGTCTTGTCGCCGAGGTATCCGTTCATGTCACTGAGGGCGGGATGGTTGGCCACGCAACCCTTGACACGCGGGTCGAGGGCGGTGGTGACGATGGCGAGCGCGCCACCCTGGCTTCCGCCCTGCACAAACAGATTCTCGCCATCAAACTCGGGGAGCTGCGACAGCAGGTCGAGCCAGCGGCGTGTTCCCAGATATACGTCGCGGAGATAGTACTCTGCGGGATTCTCGAGGCCAATCTTGAAATAGTCACCCTTCTGCTTGCGCAGGTCGGCAAACTCGACATCGCTCATCTCGGGATGCGCGCCATGTATCTCGGTCTCGAGACGTATCATGCCACCCTCGCCGTAATACCGGTGCGCCAGAGGGTCCTTGATGGTCTTGACACCCGCGCCGGGAGGACAGAGGACGGCGGGAAACTTGCCGTCACCCTTGGGGATGAACAGATAGCCATACATCGAGCTGACATATTTTCCGGGCACATCCATACGCACGAGATAACAGGTCATCTTGTCGGTCGAATACTTTGGCGACGGCTCCATGGTATAGTTGAGAGGTGTCGCGGCATCCTCCTTGAGCGCCGTGGCCCAGAAGGCGTCAAAGTCGTCGGGATTCTGCGTGAAGGGCACAAGTTTCTCGGGCGAGAAACCGACCTTGACATGATGTGCCGTGCGGTTGTCGCCAAACGTGGTCTCGAGACGCAGGTCGCGGAATCCGGGCTTGGCCATGGTGCCCATGTCGATACGCGCCTTACCACGGCTGTCGAGGGTCACGGTAGCCGTGGTGTCGGCATCGAGCATATCGGCCCCTATGCTGTATGTCACGGTCTGTCCTGCCGCTGGGACTCCATAATGATAGAGGGCGACATCCACCAGGGCCCTCTCGCCGGTCTCATAGAGCCAGTCGGCATGGTCGGGCTCAGTAATCCAGAGGAAATCCGAGCGGTCGGGATAATTGCCTGCCACAGCGACAAATGCGGCAAAAATTGTTGCAAAAAACGCTAATATATGTCTCATGCTATTGTCTTTTAAGGTTTTTCGATGCAAAGTTAGCTATTTAGTCGGAAAATTCCTACCTTTGTCACTCATAATTAAGCAATTTAAAATACTATACAATAATATACCGTGAACCCATCTGCCAAAACACCGCTTGTCGGACGTAAATACCGGCTGACATTCATTCTCGTCACAACACTCTTCGCCCTGTGGGGATTTGCCAACGACATCACCAATCCTATGGTAGCCGCCTTCCAGACCCTGATGGAAATATCGGCCGCCAAGGCCTCGCTGATACAGTTCGCATTCTACGGGGGCTATGCCACCATGGCCATCCCCGCCGCGCTGTTCATCCGCAAGTTCAGCTATAAGAGCGGCATCCTGCTCGGGCTTGCCCTGTATGCTGTCGGCGCCTTCCTGTTCATACCCGCCGCCAACTATCAGCAGTTCTCATATTTCTGCATCTCGCTCTACATCCTCACCTTCGGGCTCGCCTTCCTCGAGACCACGGCCAACCCGTTCATACTCTCGCTCGGCGACAAGGCATCGGCCACCCGGCGCCTCAACCTGGCCCAGTCGTTCAATCCCATGGGCTCGCTCTCGGGCATGGCGGTGGCTTCGCTCATAGTGCTCCCCGACCTCATCTCTGACAAGCGCGGCCCCGGCGGCGAGCTGCTCTACCCGATGCTGTCCGAGGCAGAGAAGGCCGACATACGCCTGCACGACCTCGCCGTGATACGCGACCCCTACGTGGCCATCGGCATCGTCGTGCTGGTGATGTTCATAATCATCGCCTCGGTGCGTATGCCCAACCCCGAGCGCAAGGACGGCTCAATGAGCTTTGGCAAGAGCCTCGGCCACCTGTGGGCCAACAAGATGTATTGTTTCGGCGTCGTGGCCCAGCTCTTCTATATAGCCGCACAGATCATGGTGTGGACATTCATCATCCAGTATGCCGGAAACCTCGGGCTGACCAAGGCTACCGCACAGAACTATAACATATTCGCCATGGTGATGTTCCTGTCGTTCCGCTTCATAGGCACATGGCTCATGCGCAGCATCGACCCCCGGTGTATCCTGGCTGTGTTCGGTATATGTGCCGCCCTCTGCTCGCTGGGCGCCGTGTTCATCACAGGCATGACCGGACTCTACTGTCTCGTGGGTATAAGCGCGTTCATGTCGATCATGTTCCCGAGCATCTACGGTATCGCACTCGGCAAGGTCAACTCCGAGGACACAGCACTCGGCTCGGCCTTCCTGGTCATGGCCATCGTCGGAGGCGCCCTCATGCCCCCGCTCCAGGGCTCGGTCATCGACATGGGCACCATCTGGGGTATGCCCGCAGTCAACGTCTCCTATCTGCTCCCATTCGGATGCTTTGTGGTCGTAACCGCCTACGCCCTCACCGCCCTCGCCCACCGCAACAGATAATCCCCCGGCCACATGTCCAGACTGCTATCTCTTGCCGCCATAATCCTGTCACTGACATTCCCGACGGCCATTGCCACGAACAAGGCGCATTTCGGTTATTTCAGCTATGAGGGGAACGACCTCTACTATGCCGGCAATCCCCTCTCGTCGCCGGGCGACTATTTCAACCCCGTCATAAGCGGATGGGCCTCCGACCCGAGCATCTGCCGTGTGGGCGACGACTACTGGCTCGTCACATCGACATTCGGATATTTCCCCGGAGTGCCCCTCTACCATTCGCGCGACCTTGTGTCGTGGGAGCATGTCGCCAACATACTCGACCGCCCCTCACAGCTTCCCGACCTCCCCGGTCTCTCGATAGACAAGGGTGGTGTCTACGCGCCCGACCTCACATATAACCCGCACAACGGGAAATATTATATGGTGACCACATGCGTGATGAACGGCAAGGACGGCGAGACGGTCAATTTCTATGTCACCGCCGACAATCCTCTCGGAGAGTGGAGCGACCCCGTGATTCTCGACACTGTGACCGGGATAGACCCGGCATTCTTCTTCGATGACGACGGCAAGGCATATATAGTCTATAAGAGCGACGAGAAGAGTCCCGTCAAGTGGAGCAACCACCGCGCCCTCTCGATAATACGCTTCGACCCGGCGTCGGGAAAGACCGTCGGCGAGCCTGTCAAGTTCAGGGAGGAGGGGGTCGGCCCCGAAGAGAGGCTTGAGCGCAACGAGGGCCCCCACATCTACAAGATTGACGGCAGATATTATCTCATCGCAGCCGAGGGTGGCACCAACTGGGTACACTCGGAGGTGTGCTACAGGGCAGACTCTGTATTCGGTCCATATACGCGGTGGAGCCGCAACCCCATGCTTACGCAGCGTCTGCTCAAGACAAACCGCCGCCTCCCCGTCACCTCGGCCGGACACGCCGACATGGTGCAGACACCGCGCGGCGACTGGTATGCGGTATTCCTGGGATGCCGACCCTGGAACAACGGCGAGGATCATCTGGGGCGCGAGACATACCTGATGCCCGTCAGGTGGAGCGCAGACGGTTTCCCGTATATCACACAGAGCATCGACACCGTGCCACTGCGCGCAAACATCCCGGGCCTCGACGCCCCGCAGAAATCGCTGCAGGCAGGCAACTTTGTCTGGCGCGATGACTTCACGGCCCCTGCCCTGCGCCCCGAATGGATGTCGCTGTGGGGGGATGCCTCGGTCTACTGCACCACAGGCAAAGGACTCGACATGGAGTACGCGCCCGTCAGCTCGCAGTCAGGCACCGCCCCGGCATATATCGGACGCCGCATGCAGCACCACAGGTTCACAGCCGAGACCGAGGTCACAGCCGGGGGCGCCCCGGGCGAATCTGCCGGGATGCTGCTGGTGAAGAACGAACAGCGGCAGCTCTATCTCGCCGTCAAGGCCGGAAAGATAGAGCTGCTGAAGATAGGCAGGAAAGAGCGTCCCGACATACTCGCCGCAGCCGATGCCGACACCACACACGGGCCCGTCGGACTCAGGACTGTCTCGAACGGAGACACATACGATTTCTACTACCGTCTGCCCGGTGCCGGATGGACAGCACTGGCCACCGGCGTCCCCGCCGAGCACATAGCGACCCAGCGCGGAGGCTTCACCGGCTCCACCATAGGCCTCTTCGCCACGCGCCATCCCCACTAAGGCCCGCATCCGACTACCCCGGCTCACCAAATTTCAGCAACACAAAAGATTCACGCAACGGATTATCAAATTTGCGAATCAGAGAAACTTTCATTAACTTTGCAGTGTTATTTCTAAGATGATAGTCCATTTTGAAAAGGATTACCTGAGAGACCTCTTTGAGACAGGAAAGACTAAAGACAAAAAACACCGCTTTCAACCTGACATCATCAGGCGCTACCAGAAGGTAATATTGTTCTTGAAGAGATCGTCATCAATCGAGGCTCTATGGGCCATCAGATCCCTGAATTACGAGGTTCTGAAAGGCGATAGGGCCGGAATCTCCTCGATACGGGTCAACGACCAATATCGTGTTGAGTTTACGGTGACACAGACAGGAGAGGAACCGATTCTCACAATATGTAATGTCATCGAATTGTCAAACCATTATAAATAGCCACAGATGGAAGTTTCGATAAAAGGGCTTGACCCCAGGATGATAGCCAACAACCTCACTCCAAGCCAGGCAATACATCCCGGCGAGATGATAAAGGATGAGATTGAATATCGCGGAATATCGCAGAAAGCACTTGCAGCAGAGATTGGCATTCCCGCCTCAGTGCTCAACGAGGTGCTCAACGGCAAACGTGCCGTAAGCACCGAATATGCCCTTCTGTTCGAGGCGGCACTCGGCATAGAAGCAGACCTCTGGCTCAAGCTACAGTCTGACTATAACAAACAGATAGCCCTTTCTGATTCGTCCTTTCTGGCACGGATAAACAAAATAAGACAGATTGCCGCATTTCTCTGACTCCTTCCGACCCGGAAAATTCCAATAAGAAGTGCAACGGACATTTCCTCACTCCTCCTCAGGGGAAGGCCGCGCGCCGAGGGGGCTGAGCAAGCCCCCGTTGAGCGCACCACCGATTAACGGATTTTTCACCGGAAATTACCTGCAACACAAAAAAAGGAGACCGAAGTCTCCCTGCGATTAAGTAACTTTGTGTTGCTAAAATGAAATATAATCACCTAACCGCGGAGCAAAGATACACAATAGATGTGTTACTCCGGCAAAAAAAGAGCAGAAAAGAGATTGCGCAGACCATAGGAGTGTCGCAATCTACCCTCTGCAGAGAGTTGAAGCGTAACAGTTGTCTACGCGGCTACCACTGGCAAAAGGCGCAGTCAAAGGCCGCCGACCGGCAACGCAGATTGCAGAACTACAGGAATTTGACGCTTGAAATACGTAATTTCATCCGCACTAAAATGAGTGAGGAACAATGGTCTCCGGCCCAGATCGCAGGATGGTTACGCAAGCAAGGCAGGAAAAGTGTATGCGTGGAAACGATTTATGCCTATATCCGCGCAGACAGAAAAAATGGCGGAGAGCTCTGGAAGCATTGTCGCCATCAGCTCAAACATCGGAAGCGTCAGGTCTCGGCTCCGTATGTGGCGGTACAGAACCGCACCATGATAGATGAGCGTCCGGCCGGATGGGATGGCTCCACTCCGGGTGATTTCGAGATGGATACAATAGTCGGAAAGGATGGCAAAGGTGCAATCGTGACATTGGTCGAAAGGAATACCAACTTTACGCTGGCGCGTAAACTGCCACAGGGAAAGAATGCCGGGGCTCTGGCGCAGACAGTCATTCTCATGCTGCTGCCTTATATAGGCAAAATCAGGTCGATAACCACCGATAACGGCAGTGAGTTCGCTGAGCACCTGCTCATAGCCAAGCGACTGAGAACCAAAATATTTTTTGCACATCCCTATTCATCCTGGGAAAAGGGATGTATCGAATACCACAACAAATTAATAAGGCAATATATCCCAAAAGGAACAGACTTTGATGCAATATCCGACGAAATGCTCAAGGAGATTATCATTAAAATAAACAGGCGACCGAGGTTGAAACTTGGTTTTTCAACCCCAGTCGCCGAGTTCTTCAAATTTATTGCCTAATTTTGCACTTGCAGGTAGAATCTGCGTCCACCCCTCTCTGCAAAATTTCGGGGCGGTGAAGGTGGTTATTTAGCGGATATTTCGTAAATTTGCAGGTCAATTCTCAAGAAAAACCAATCTTCCACATGAATATATCATATAATTGGCTCAAACAATATCTCGATTTCACCATCAGCCCCGACGAGGTGGCCGCCGCGCTCACCTCGACCGGCCTTGAGACCGGCGGAGTCGAGGAGGTCGAGTCGATACGCGGAGGGCTCCGCGGCATAGTGGTCGGCAAGGTACTGACCTGTGTCGAGCACCCCGACAGCGACCACCTGCACATCACCACCGTCGACCTGGGCGACGGCAAGGAGACCCAGATTGTCTGCGGCGCTCCAAATGTAGCCGCCGGACAGACTGTGGTCGTGGCCACCGTAGGCACAACACTCTATGACGGAGACAAGGAGTTTGCCATAAAGAAGTCAAAGATACGCGGCGTCGAGTCGTTCGGCATGATATGTGCCGAAGACGAGATAGGCATCGGCACCTCGCACGACGGCATCATCGTGCTCCCCGAGGGCGCGGCTGCTCCCGGCACACCCGCCGCACAATATTACGGCCTGACCTCAGACTATGTGCTCGAGGTCGACCTGACCCCCAACCGCATCGACGCGGCATCGCACTATGGCGTTGCCCGCGACCTGTCGGCATGGCTGGCCACACACGCCACCCCGGCCACACTGACCCGCCCCTCGGTCGACAGCTATAAGGTCGAGAAATCCGAAGGCGGCATCACCGTCGAGGTCGATAACACCGAGGCCTGTCCCCGCTATTGCGGCGTGACCGTCGAGGGTGTCAAGGTAGCCGAGTCACCCAAATGGCTCAAGGACCGCCTCAACACAATCGGCATCCGTCCTATCAACAATGTTGTCGACATCACCAACTATCTGCTCCATGCCATGGGGCAGCCCCTCCACTGCTTTGACGCCGACAAGATTGCCGGACACAAGGTTGTGGTGAAGAACGCACGCGAGGGCGAGAAATTCGTCACCCTCGATGGCGTCGAGCGCACCCTCGATGCCCGCGACCTGATGATATGCAACACCGAGGCTCCGATGTGCATAGCCGGAGTGTTCGGCGGACTCGACTCGGGTGTCACCGAGCAGACGGCCAACGTTTTCCTTGAGAGCGCATATTTCAACCCCACCTCCGTGCGCAAGACCGCACGCCGCCAGGGCCTCAACACCGACTCGTCGTTCCGCTTCGAGCGCGGCGTCGACCCCAACAACTGCCTATATGTGCTGCGACTGGCCGCGCTGATGGTCAAGGAGCTTGCCGGAGGCACCATCACCGGCCCCGAGACAGACATATATCCCACAGATATACTCCCCGCCGAGGTCACTCTCGGGTTCAAGTATTGCGATGACCTCATCGGCAAGCACATCCCCGCCGACACCGTGACCTCGATACTCCGCTCGCTCGAGATGGAGATAACCGATGTCGACGACGAGAAGGTCACCGTCAAGGTGCCCACATACCGTGTCGATGTGACACGTCCCTGCGACGTGGTCGAGGACCTGCTGCGCATCTACGGATATAACAATGTCGAGATCTCGACCACACTTCACTCGTCGCTATCGTTCAAGAGCCGCGACGACCAAGACCAGCGCCTGCGCACCCTCGTCAGCGAGCAGCTGTGCGGCGAGGGATTCAACGAGATACTCAACAACTCGCTTACAGCCGAGGCCCTCTACGAAGGTCTGGAGCAGATGCCCGCGTCGCACTGCGTCAAGCTGCTCAACCCCCTGAGCGCCGACCTCAACGTGATGCGGCAGACCCTGCTGTTCGGCGGTCTCGAGGTGCTTGGCCACAACATCAACCGCAAGGAGCCCGACCTCGCCATCTTTGAGTTCGGCAACGTCTATACATACAACCCCGAGGCTGCCGACAAGGTCGGCGACGCCACCGACTCGCGCGCCATCCTCGCCCCCTACACCCAGGGTCAGCGTCTCGGCATCTGGCTCACCGGCCAGCTCCGTCCCGCATCGTGGGCTCGCCCCGCATCGGCCGCCACGGTCTACGACCTCAAGAGCGTCGTGGGCAATATCCTCGGCCGTCTCGGCATCATACCCGCAGAGCTCAAGCTGACCAAATCGGACAATGAGCTGCTTGCCGCCGGAATCGACATCGCCACCCGCTCGGGCAAGAAGCTCGGCTCGCTCGGCATCGTGGCCAGGAAGCTGGCCAACCGCGCCGACATCAAGCAGGAGGTATGCTATGCCGAGCTGGACTGGGATGCGCTCGTGGGCCTCTCAATCAAGAAGAAGGTCACCAACACTCCGCTGCCCAAGACACTCCCCGTCAAGCGCGACCTGGCGCTGCTCATCGACAAGTCGGTGACCATGGAAGCCGTCGAGAATGCCGTGCGCGAGGCCGAGCGCAAGCTGCTGCGCTCTGTCAGCCTCTTTGACGTCTACGAGGGCAAGAACCTGCCCGAAGGCAAGAAATCGTATGCCATCGCCATCACCCTCCAGGACGACGAGAAGACCCTGCAGGACAAGCAGATCGAGGCCGTGATGACCAAAATCATCAACAACCTCACCAAGAAACTCGGCGCCGAGCTGAGATAGAAAGATTAAAGATTAGAGATTAAAGTTTAAAGAGACAGGTCTCACCACTAGAGCTTTAAACTTTAATCTTTAATCTCTAATCTCCACTCTTTAAACTATAAACTTTAATCTTTAAACTTTAACTGTACTCAATATATGGGAAGAGCATTTGAATACCGCAAAGCACGTAAGCTCAAACGCTGGGGCAACATGTCCCGTACATTCACACGCATAGGCAAGGAAATCACTATCGCCGCCAAGGCAGGCGGTCCCGATCCCTCGACCAATCCCCGTCTGCGCGCCCTGATGCAGAATGCCAAGGCAGCCAACATGCCCAAAGACACTGTGGAGCGCGCCATCAAGAAGGCCACCGACAAGGACGCCGGCGACTACAAGGAGATTACCTACGAGGGATACGGCCCCCACGGCATCGCCATCTTCGTCGAGGCAGCCACCGACAACAACACCCGCACCGTGGCCAACGTACGCTCATATTTCACCAAGCACGGCGGCTCGCTGGGCACCCAGGGCTCGCTCACATTCCTCTTCGACCACAAGTCTGTGTTCAAAATCAAACCCAAGGACGGCCTGAGCCTCGAGGATCTCGAGCTTGAGCTTATCGACTTTGGCGTTGACGAGCTCATGGAGGACGAGGACGAGGAAGGGAACGCACTTATCGCCCTCTACGGCGGCTTCGAGGACTATCCCGCCATCCAGAAATATCTCGAGGAGAACGGCTTCGAGATCGTATCGTCCGAGTTCGAGCGCATCCCCCACGAGCTCAAGGAGGTAACCCCCGAGCAGCGTGAGTCGATCACCAAGCTCCTCGACAAGCTCGAGGACGACGAGGACGTACAGAACGTCTTCCACAACATGAAGGAAGAAGACGCCGAATAATTCTACAATTAGAAATGAGGAATGAGGAATTAGAAATCATGAGAGCCAACCAATCTCTTCATTACTAATTCCTCATTCCTCATTTCTAATTCTTGCACGACGGACAAGTGCCCGAAGAGGCCCGGAGGGCCGGGGATTATCAGGAACCCCACACGCAGTGTGGGGAACAGTAATACAGAGAGAGTTATGAGCCTCGGCGAGGCGATGTTATGGTTGCAGAAATCGGATTTACCATACCATCGCCTCGCCGAGGCTCATTCATAAGAAGGGTTCGTTATCCCCACGCTCCGCATGGGGTTCCTGATAATCCCCGCGCCTCCGGCGCTCTGACTAATTAGGAATTAGAAATGAGGAATGAAAAGGGCCGAAAGGTCCCCTCATTACTAATTTCTCATTCCTAATTTCTCATTTTTGCATCACACGGGCGAGGTCGCGTTTGCTCTCGCGGTCTTTGATGGACTGGCGTTTGTCAAACTCCTTCTTGCCACGGGCTACGCCGATGACGAGCTTGGCCAGGCCGCGGTCGTTGATGAACAGGCGCAGGGGCACGATGGTATAGCCCGCCTCCTTGCCGTTCTTCTGCAGCTTGACTATCTCCCTGCGGTTGAGCAACAGCTTACGGTCGCGGCGCGCCGAGTGGTTGTTGTAGGAGCCGTAAAAGTATTCGGCCACATACATGTTCTTGACCCATACCTCACCGTTGTCTATATAGCAGAACGTATCGGCCAGCGATGCCTTGCCGTCGCGAATAGACTTTATCTCGGTACCTGTCAGCACAAGGCCCGCGGTGTAGGTGTCGCCGATGGCAAAGTCGAACGTGGCGCGTTTGTTCTTGATATTGACTTCCTTATGTTTCGTATTGTTGCGTGCCATTGGGTAGAGTGTCAGAGGATTAGAGTGAAAAGATAGTAGAACACGTAGGGGGGCATAAGTATGCCGAAGATGGCCAGTATCATGAAGAGGCCGACCTTCTCCGGGAGCACCCGCATATAGGATGTGCCTTTCCACTCGACCAGCGCCACATAGCACGGCAGGAAGAAGAGCACCAGCGATGTCACCGGCAGACACTGAAACAGGATTGTTATCAGTGCCGACAGCCCCAGTGTGTAAACAACAAACGTGCGGCAACGGTTGTCGTCATAGCGTCCCTCGATCATAGGTTCGAGAAAGACAGACAGCATGAAGACGCCGAAAAAATAGCCTGTGAAATATACCACAAACAGCACGACCATCTCGACAAAAAGCTTGATGAACTCGGCATGGCTGTGAAACAGCATCCCCACATACACGCTTGCAGCCATTATGGCTATGAGCGGGTAGTATCCCGATGACAGCAGATGTCCGGCATCCTCGTCACCCTTCTCTATGTCTTCCCATCCGTGACGTGGCGATAGTATGAGCTGGAACAGATATTTCAGGTAGGTTTTCATAAGTTTGCAAAATTAGTCAGTTTTTCTCACCTAAAGTACAAGTTGGAGGAATTTTTTAGTTAAAATTTGTAAATCGTACTCATTCTCACTTATTTATACATATCTTTGTATTCCAATCAGAACCGTCGGCACAAGACCTGACATACCGCAGTAACTCTACACCTATATCAGATCTATAACCTATTTCACTACGAGTTCTATAACGAGCAAACACTAACATCACAACACTATCTATTAACCAACCTACACATGAACACATCGCATCATGGCTATCTGTTGATACCGATGCTATCTGTCACGGCATTGTCGCTGTTAAGCGCATGTCAGGTCGACAGGATAGAGACTCCGGCAGCAGAGAACTATAATCGTGAATTCGTCCGGCAATTCGGGGCGTTCGACACGTCGCAGAGCTGGAACACCGCCAAGCGCGCCAAGGCTACCATCGCACCCTCAGAGCTCGCAGGCGCAGACCGCATCGAGGTCTACACTGCGTGGCCCGGAGCGACAAACTCTTATCTATTAGCATCTTACGGAACAAATAGGGGGGGAGAAGCCTTGGAACTCGACATTCCGCAAGGTGTCCAGAATGTCTATGTCCGCACCCTCGACGCCACAGGCCGTGTGCTCAAGGCAACATACGTTCCTGTCGAGGAGGGTATTATCAGCCTCTCCGAGCAAGCGGCCCCGGTCAAGACTGACCTCAGCACCCTGCATCTCTATGACCTGACCAACTCGCCCGCATTCGGGGGAGTGAGACTCACTGCCGAGAACCGCTCGTTCTGGGAGAACTTTGTCAAGAACGACGGCACAAAGATAGAATTCACAGACCCGACAAAAGAGCCGGATTACAAATATCTTGATGATTATGTCCGTCTTCGTGTCACAGGCGGCAAGAATAATGACCCTAATCCCCCGGAGTTTACCGGAGATTGGTTCAGCCTCGGTGATGAACCATATGACGAGAATTCGGAGAGTCAGAACATGAGGTGGGACAGGACCATGAGGTCTGATAACCTACCTGCTGACATCGTGAGCAACCGTATAGAGGTTCGGGTGACTTACAGGAAGAACACTGACAATCCCCAGCTCAAGATAATGGACGGGAATTGGCATGAGCTACATGACTTATACAACCTCGGAGAAGAGGGAGAAATCACGCTTGAGCTAAAAAACACTGCAATCGCACAGGTCAAGGAGTGCGGAGTCCGCGTTACAGGACAGAACGCCTCCATCAGCAAGATTGAATTCCGCGAGCTGAAAGCTGATATGTCCGACTATGAGGAGACAGTCAGATATAAAGACATCTTCAATATCTACGGCATCACGACAGCACCCGTCGCAGCCGGCAATCTCGACGGATTCAAGCAAAACTATCTCGGGCCAAACAACACCTATGACGCCAACGGATTTTCGGCATCTGACATCGTGACACTGGTAGGCGCCAAGACAGGCCGATTCCACGAAGAGGTCAACGAGAACTATGAGTGCAACCTCAACCGCTTCCGAAACGAACTCAATCCCGAGGCCGGAGTAGAATACATCCTCCAGGCCGACGGTGAGGTCTCGGTCGACTATTTCTTCGGCGCGGCAAGTTATTTCAACTCGTTCGGATATTTCTATTTCGATGAGTCAGAACGCACTGACATTGCCGCACTCCTTAAAAAGCCTAAATTCATCCTGGCCTACAACGCATATCCCGGCAGCAACCTGCTGTTTGAAGACAACAGCGGAAACTGGAAACATGATGACGGACTTGCTGAGCTCTGGGGCGGAAGCTATCAGGCCAATGGAGATGACGGAGGTACCTATACCCAAGTGAACATAGCCGGATATGACCCCGAAAACCCCAACAACGAGGGAAAAGATGCCACGGGCAACTGGCAGCACGCCATGCGACCCAAAAGACTGGTCGAGGACGCGGAGAAAGGGAACGAAGGAGCCGACAGGCTCGAGCCGGATTTTACAGGACGTATGCGCTCGGCAAACTACCGTCTGGTCTACTATCAGACAGATGAGAATGGGAAACCCATTGAAAGCACTAAGACCTATACCTTCCCGGCGGGGACACATATCGGATTCTTCATCATACAGGGAGGGCAGTACTGGATACGCAAGAATGACGGGAGCGGCCAGCTTGTCAACCACCGCCGCATGGCATTCTCACGCCCATGGATGAATTACTATATCGGCAATACAATCAATGGCGGCCACAGTCATAGGGAGGGCAAATATTCCTCGGAAGTAGTGAATGGTACCGGGGCACCCGAACCGTGGACCGCGTTTGTCTCCTACCTCTGGAACGGCACCCATACACTCGGCATAGAGGACTATAACGCAGAGGTCGACGGCAAGCGCGACGGCGGCGACCACGATATGAACGACATGCTCTTCCGCATCAATGGCCCGGTCAAGTCACAGACAGGCGATAAGGAGATGAACGAGGAAAAATCTCCTGCCATGTCGTGGATTGTGGCGTGCGAGGATCTTGGCGGCACATTCGACTATGATTTCAATGACGTCGTGTTCGGTGTCAGCCACGTGTCGGGCCAGACCAAGGCGACTGTCACCGCACTCGCCGCCGGAGGCACACTCCCCATCTACCTGCAATATGGCGGCAAGACCCTCTGTCCCCAGGGCACCAACGGGGGTGAGTTCCATTCGTGGTGGGGATCTGACAATCCGTCATACTCAACCATCAATGTTCATAATTTCTCGAAAGGTATCGGCAAGAGCATCGAGATAGATGTACCCGAGGATTTCTCGCTCGCCACCACGGGTGATGCCGAAAGCCTTGCACCGACCCACGGCAAGCCCGGCGACACTGACTCGGACATGGGCGGCTTCAAGGTCATCGTGACCAAGGGTGACGAGACAACCAACACCATCACCGCGCCCAAGCCCGGCACAGACTACGACGCACCGCAGATGTTCCTCGTACCTGTCGACTGGCGCTGGCCACGCGAGAGACAGCACATCTCGGGTGTCTATCCGGGTTTCATCGACTGGACCGACGGGTGGTGGAGGAACCGCGACGGCGAGGCCAAGGACAACCACATCAACCACGGATGGAAAGGCGCGCCAATCAACGCGACAAAATGATGACCGGCTTATGCTGACCTGACTATAGAAAATTGCTCCCGACATCTCCGGGAGCAATTTTCTTGTTTATCTGCCAACAAAACAGTATCTTTGTGGGCAAAACACCAACATGACCATGCCTACCACATCACAATCCATATCATCGCGACTGCGCCACATCATGGATATGCGCCATCTGTCGCAACGCAGGCTTGCCGCACTGCTTCGCATCGACCCCTCGAACCTCTCCAAAGCGCTCTCGGGCAAGCTTCCGTTTACCGACGGCCTCGTCAACCGCATAGTGGTCGACCTGGGGATTTCCAAGAAATGGCTCACCACGGGCGAGGGGATGCCGTTCGAGAAACCGTTGATGGCCGGAGAGATAGAGCTGTGCCGTCCGCTCGAGCCGCAGCCCTGTGCCGAGGGGACACCCGTCTACGACCTCGACGTGACCGCCGGATGCCGCAGCCTCGAGGATCTTTTCGGCGAGATACAGCCGGTGGGGCGCATCAGTATGCCGGGGGTATCGCCTGACACGAGCCTCGTGCAGGTGCGCGGCGACTCGATGAGTCCGCGCATCATCAACGGCGGATATGTGGCCATACGCCCAGTCAGCGACACGCGCAACATCTTCTGGGGTCAGATATATGTGGTCGAGCTCCCGGACTACCGCATGGTCAAGTATGTGCGCCGCCACCCCGACCCGTCGCTCGTCATACTCCACTCGGACAATCCGAGCTATGATGATATGGATGTGCTTCGCACGGACATCCGCTCGCTATACATCGTAGAGACAATCCTCAATTACGAACCCCGGATATAGCATAGCACCCGGCCGCGACGCGGAGGTGCCTCGACCCCCGTGCGGGGGCCAGTCAGAATATCGCATCCCTACCTCGGGGCAAGCCCCGAGGCTATTACGGCCATGCCCCACATCCGCGGGGCAGTTGGAATAACCCATAATTCGGAAGCCGAATTATGGGTTATAAGATGAAATTTTGCCGTCTGATGCCACCAGCCGCGAAGCGGCGATATGTGGAAAGCCCCACATCGAGCCGTGTGACGGGAT
>OLOX01000151.1_pt1 | contig 68247 bp, 68 predicted proteins | sample 1672091 | NCBI WGS metagenome assembly OLOX01 (sample SAMEA3136644, study PRJEB25190) | human gut metagenome | reverse complement strand
AAAGTAACCTCTTAAGGTTATAAATAAATTATTTATGTATGATAGAATAATTAAAGTTAATAATAGTAGTAAAAGGAGTAAAAAGCATGGAAAAAGAAAGAAGAACAAAAGCTCTTGTTGTAGTAGTATTGTTAATAGTAATTACAGGCTTAACAGTAGCATTTGCAGCTCTATCTACAACGCTAAACATAAATGGTACTGCATACTTAGATGCTGCAAAATGGGGTATTAAGTTTGAAAACTTATCTAGTCCAACAAAAATAGGTAGTGCAACTACAACAGGAACCGCAAAGATAGAAGAGACTAAAGCAGCAGAAATAACAGGAATGAACGTTAGTTTATCAACTCCAGGAGATAAAGTTACGTATACAGTAGATTTAGTAAACAAAGGAACTATTAATGCTAAGATAGATAAGATAGAAAAAACTGTGCTAACAAGTGAGCAGCAAAAATATTTAACATTTAAAGTAACCGATAAAAGTGGTAATGAAGTAAGTGAAGGCGATATCTTATCAGCTGGTGAAACAAGGAACCTTACAATAACAGTAGAGTTTATAAAAGACTTAAGCAAAGAAGATTTGTCAACTAGTACAAGTACAATATCATTATCATACAAACTAAATTTTGTACAAACAGATGAAAAGGCTATTACAAGTAAGAATTCTAATGTAGATAAAACATATGCTGTTGGAGATGAGTTTTGCTTAGGAGAAGAATGTTTTTATACAATAAAAGATAATGGCACAACAGTAGATGCTTTAGCAAAACAAAACGTTAATACTGAATCAAATAGGCAAGATGAAAAATTTAATAAATTAGCTTTTGAAGAAAATAAAAATAATAAAAATAATGGTTATGGATACTGGACAGATTCAAGTGGTAAATTATTAAGTAAATATGGAACAAGTTATCCAGTAAATGTATTTGATAGTAACTCAAATCTTTATGAACCAGTACAAAATTATAAAACATATTTAAAAAATACATTAGGAAAAACAAGTGTAGATGTACGATTAATAACTTTTGAAGAGTTAACTGGTTTAGGATGTAGCAGGGATGATTGGTCTTGCACATCTGCGCCATCATGGGTATATAGTACTAGGCATTGGACTGCGTCCGCGGATAACTCTATCAACGTTTGGGCTGTGGACACGTATGGTTACTTTGGCAGCTTCAGCTTTGGTAATTCTGGGAACTTTGGTCTTCGCCCGGTTATAACAATCTCAAAGTCTGATATCTAAATCATTCGTAAGAATGATTTTATAGGTGCTAATTTTTGGAAGAAATAAGCACCAAAATGTGTCATACTTAAAAAAAACGTGGCATAAAGCGAAAAAATGGTATTATTAATTTTAATAATATAGGGCAATGTTAAAATAAGACGCTTGGTTTTCTTGTTCGTTTTCTATTTCTTGTGCGTCCGCGAATAACAATAACAACGTGCATATTGTGAACTCGAATGAAAACTTTGATGGCAACAACTTTGATAATTCTGGGAGCTATGGTTTTTGCCCAACTTTCCTTAAAACTGAGGACTATGTAATTTCGAATTAATAGAGAGAAGATAAGGAAAACAAACATTGCCAAATAAATAAAAATGTAAAAAGAATGGATGAAATAGTAAGTAAATATTAACCTTACGTCAAAAAGTGTAAAGAATTTTGCACTTTTTTTAATTCTTATGTTATAATGCTTTATAGGTTAAAGAAGGTAAGGAGATGGTTTTTTATGGCAAAATATGATGAATCATCAATTAAAATATTAGAAGGTCTTGAGGCAGTAAGAAAAAGACCAGGTATGTATATAGGTTCTACTGACAAGAGAGGTTTACACCATCTAGTATGGGAAATAGTTGATAATGGTATTGATGAAGCGATTAATGGATATGGTAATCACTTAACTGTTATAATTCATAAAGATGGCTCTGTTTCAGTGTCGGATGAAGGACGTGGTGTTCCGGTAGGTAAGCATGCATCAGGCAAGTCAACTCCAGAAGTTATATATACAGTACTTCACGCTGGAGGTAAATTCCAAGAAGGTGGTTATAAAGTATCTGGAGGTCTTCATGGTGTTGGTGCATCAGTTGTTAATGCACTTTCTAAATGGATGAAAGTTAGTATATGCCGTGATGGTGGTAAGTATGAGATTTCATTTAAAAATGGAGGACATTTAGACTCTGATTTAAAAAAGGTAGGAACTACTAATAAAACAGGTACAACGGTTAGATTTATGCCAGATGATACTATATTTAGTACAACAACGTTTTCATTTACTACAATATGTGAAAGAATGCAAGAGTCAGCCTTTTTAATAAAGGGACTTATGATAGATGTTATAGATGAAGAAGATGAAAAAGAAGCACATTATCATTATGAAAGAGGATTAGAAGAGTTTGTTTCTTATTTAAATGAAGGTAAAAAAGTACTTCATAACGTAGTTGGTTTTGATGCTGTTAAAAATAAGATAGAAGTAGAGTGTGCTCTTCAGTATACTGATTCTTATAGTGAAAATGTTGTATCTTTTGTTAATAACGTTAAAACAAGTGATGGTGGAAGTCACGAAGTAGGACTTAAAAGTGCTCTTACAAAAGTATTTAATGATTATGCAAAAAATAATGGATACTTAAAAAATAAGGATAAAAACTTTGAAGGAACTGACGTAAGAGAAGGATTAACCGTTGTTTTATCACTTAAGATACCTGAGGATTTATTACAGTTTGAAGGACAAACAAAAGGAAAGCTTGGAACTCCGCTTGCTAAGACGGTAGTAGAGCAAGTAGTCTATGAAAAGATGCAGTACTTCTTAGAAGAAAATAAAGCTGTTGCAACCGATATAATTAACAAAGCGTTAAAGGGAAAGGCTGCAAGAGAAGCTGCAAGAAAGGCAAGAGAAGAAGCAAGAAAAGGTAAAACTAAGAATTCTAAAGAAAAGAATTTATCTGATAAATTAGCTCCTGCAACTAAAAAGAATCCAAAAAAGAATGAATTATTTATAGTCGAAGGTGATTCAGCAGGTGGTAGTGCAAAAACAGGAAGAGAAAGAAGTTATCAAGCAATCCTTCCTCTTCGTGGTAAGGTTTTAAATACCGAAAGATGTACGATGGAAGAAGCTTATAAAAACGCTGAGATAAATACTTTAATTTATACCATAGGAGCAGGTGTTGGATCTAGTTTTCACATTGAAGATTGTAATTATGACAAGATAATAATAATGACCGATGCTGATGATGATGGTTGTCACATACAGGTTTTACTTGTAACGTTCTTCTATCGTTATATGAAGCCTTTAATTGAAGCTGGTAAGGTATATATTGCAAATCCACCACTTTATAAAATATCATTTGGTAAAAAAGAAGAAGTTTATGCATACTCTGATGAAGAATTAAAAGAACTTACTAAGAATCGTAAAACAGAAGATTTACAAAGATATAAAGGTCTAGGTGAGATGGATGCTAATCAGCTTTGGGAAACTACCATGGATCCTTTAAAAAGAAGTTTGATTCAGGTTAAGATAACTGATGTTGCTTTAGCAGAAAAAAGAGTATCAATTCTTATGGGTGATAAAGTAGAACCTAGAAAAGAATGGATTGAAGAAAACGTAGACTTTACTTTAGAAGATAGTTATGAAATGTTAAGATAAGGAGGTCAAAATATGAGTGAATTATTAAAAAGAATTGAAGAATATTCCCTTGAAGAAATAATGGGGGAACGTTTTGGTAGATATTGTAAGACAATTATATTAGACCGTGCCTTACCTGATGTAAGAGATGGGTTAAAACCAGTTCAAAGAAGAATATTATACGGCATGTATAAATCAGGTAATACCTATGACAAAAAGTATCGTAAAAGTGCTAAGGCAGTAGGAGAGATAATGGGTAATTACCATCCACACGGAGATTCTTCTATATATGATGCAATGGTAAGAATGAGTCAAGACTGGAAAATGGCAACTCCTTATATTGATATGCATGGTAATAATGGCTCTATGGATGGTGATGGAGCAGCCGCTATGCGTTATACAGAGGCTAGATTATCAAAAATAAGTAACGTACTTTTAAATGACATAAATAAAGATACTGTTGAAATGGCTCCAAACTATGATGATACTTTAATGGAACCAGTTGTACTTCCAGCAGGATTTCCAAATCTTTTAGTAAATGGATCAACGGGTATTTCAGCAGGTTACGCAACAAATATTCCGCCACATAACTTAGGCGAAGTAATAGATGCTTGCATAAAAAGAATAGACTCTCCAAACTGTAGATTAGATTCTATTTTAGAAGTTATGAAAGGCCCTGATTTTCCAACCGGTGGTATAATTGAAGGTGCAAAACAAATTAAAGAAGCATACGAAACAGGTAAGGGTAAGATAATCGTTAGATGTAAGTATGAATTAGTAAAAGAAAAAGGTAAGACTAGTATCGTTATAACAGAAATACCTTATGAAGTTAATAAGGCAAGTTTAGTTAAGAAAATGAACGATATTAGAATTGATAAAAAAATAGAAGGTATATTAGATGTAAGAGATGAAACATCAAGAGGCGAACTTAGAATTGTAGTAGAATTAAAAAAGGAAGCTAATACTGATTTAATCGTTAATTATTTGCTTAAAAATACGGATATGCAAATATCATATAGTTTTAATATGATTGCAATAGCAGGAAGAAGGCCAAGACAATTAGGCGTTTTAAAAATATTAGATTACTTTATAGATCATAGAAAAGAAGTTGTAAGAAGAAGAACTAAGTTTGACTTAGACCATGCTAAAGATAGATATCATATCTTAGAAGGACTTCTTAAAGCAATTAGTATTTTAGATGATGTTATAAGAGTAATTAGGGCATCTAAAAATAAAGCAGATGCAATTATTAATTTAGTTAAAGAATTTTCATTTACTGAAAAGCAAGCAACTGCTATCGTAATGTTACAATTGTATAGACTAACAAATACTGATATAACTGATGTTCAAAACGAAATGAGAGCGTTAGAAGATGCTATAAAAGAATATGAACTTATTCTATCTAATGAAGATGAACTTAAAAAGGTAGTTAAAGATGAACTTAGAAAAGTTAAAAAAGAGTTTGCTTATCCTCGTAAAACAGAAATTAAAGATGAGATAACAGAAATAAAAATAGATATGACCGATATGATTCCAAAGGAAGATGTTATTGTTGTAGTAACAAGCGAGGGATATGTAAAACGTGTATCTAAAAAATCTTATTCTGCTTTAAATGGTGAAGAAACAGCATTAAAAGATGGTGACTATGTAATAGGGTTATATGAACAAAATACGCTAGATACTTTACTATTATTTACTAATAAAGGTAATTATTTATATGTTCCAGTTCACACTCTTCCAGAGTTAAAATGGAAGGATTTAGGTAAACACGTAAGTAACTTAGTTCCTATAAAAGAAGATGAAAAAGTAATAAAAGCTCTTGCAGTAAGTAAGTTTGATGATAGAGAAATAATTACGTTTACTTCTAATGGTATGACTAAGAAGTCCCTTTTAAAAGATTTTGTTGTACAACGTTATTCTAAGCCAATTATGTTTATTAAATTAAAGGATAATGACAAAGTAGTAGATGTTTTAATGGAACCTTATAATGAGGTATTTATTGCAACTAAAAAAGGTTATGGACTTTGGTATGATAGATCTGAAATACCATTAATTGGTCTTAAGACAGCAGGCGTTAAAGCAATTAATCTAAAAGATGATAATGTAGCATCAGCTTGCGTTTTTGATGGTGCTTTTGAATACGTAACGGTTATTACTCATAAAGGACTTGCAAAGCGTATTAAACTATCTGAGTTTGAAAAGACTACGCGTGCTAAAAGAGGATTACTATTATTAAGAGAAGTAAAGAGTAATCCGCAAGAAATACTTAAAACGTATGTTAGTGATGCTAAAAAGATGATTGTGCTAGTAAGTGATAATGATACTAAAGAAATTAAGCTAACAGAAATACCAATAATGGATAGATATTCAACAGGCTCTACGATAACAAAGAAAAAATTAGATAACGTATATGAAGTTTCTCATCTTACAAAGGATGATGTAACAAATAAAAAAGAGGTAACAAAATCGGTTACCAAAGAAGAATCTAAAGAAAAAAAAGAAGTATCTTTAAAGGAAATAGATGATAAGTTTATGACCATTGATGACTTTTTAGATAACTTTAGTTAAGCAAGGATTAATTAATTTTCCTTGCTTTTTTAAATATTATTTAATATAATACTTTAACAAATGGGGATGATATTTATGGATGAAAAACTAGAAGACGTATTACTTATAAAAAACTTTTTAAAAATGTTTGATGTGTATTATGAAAAAATTCCATATGAAAGTATGCTTGAATTAAAATATAAAGGAAAGACAGATTTATATAAAGAAAAAAATAAAGTTGGAACAATTTTTTATAATGATAATAGATATAAAATAATACTTTCACTAAATAGTTTTGATTTAGAGGCTTTATCGGAAATAAAAAAGGATAAGGGGAGAAGATTTTTAACTTTAAATTATAACTTATTAAAAAACAGCGATGAAATAGCAGGTAAATATACTATTAATAGTTGTAATAAGAAAAATGATAAAAATAATGGTAAGATTTTTGTCGTAAAGCATAAATTATATGTTTATAATGATACTAAAAAAATAAAATATTATAGATTTTACACAATAAGAAATGAAGTTTATTTAAATGACTTAAAGACAGATGAATACGTAAACTTTGATAATGATGTCATTAGTCACAAATTAAATGGTAATTTTACTAATGTAAGATATGATTATGATAATAATTTTTTAGACTATTTATACTATTATTATAATGACGAAAATGAACCATTAATGATAAGTGGTGGCCAAAAATTATTTAAAGATGATAAGAAAGATGATCTAACAAAAATAAGAAAAAGTTATAGAATAAAAATGGATGAATTAGATCCAAGATACTTAGATTTTGTAGAAGAACAAAAAGATACTTTAGATTATTTTTATGATGATTTATTTAATCATATAGTAAAAAATTCTCTTCCAACGCTTATTGGTAAAGAAAAAGAATACATATTTGATAAAAAAGAAAATAATTGTTATAAATTAAAAAGATAGAAGCACAAAATATTTAAACTACCATAAAATACTATGGTGGTTTTTTGCTTGTTTTGGAAAATATTATTAATATTAATAAGGTTTTATATGATTATTTTAAAGAAGACATAGTAAATCTATTTTTAGATGGATACTGTCTTGATTATTATTTTTTACTAAAAGAGTTTTACTCCGAATCTATTTTGGTAATGGAAAAAAATAAGGAACATTGTGCTTCACTAATTAATGGAAACGTATATGACGTAAGTGGTATTAGAAGTGCAAGTGATTTTACCATCCCAAGTAAAATAGAAGAAGATTTTATTCATGACTTTTATAATAGGATGGATAACTATGATTATGAAAGAATAATAAAGTTACTAAAAGGAAAAGTTAAAGTTAACATTTAAATTTATTTTTTGTGTGTTATAATTATAAAAGATGACAATTTAAGACAAGTTTATTTACTATAATTGTTCTGGGTGATAATTATGAAGGTTAGGGTTTTTGATTGTGATCATGAAAAGGATTTAGAAGAAGCTGTAAACTCATTTATTTCAGGTAAAGAAATAGTTGATATAAAATATCAAGTTTCAATAGGAGTATGTGGAGAAGAACAGCTTTATTGCTTTTCAGCGATGATAATATACATAGATAAAGGATGATGTATTTTGAAGAAAAATAGTTTTATTAATGGGGCTTTAATAGCAACAATAGGAATAGTTATAACGAAGTTTTTAGGAATTATATATGTAATACCATTTTATGCAATAATAGGAGAATCATCCATTGCTTTATATGGTTATGCTTATACTATATATAACTTATTCTTATCTTTATCAACGGTAGGTATTCCGCCTGCAATGAGTAAGTTAATTAGTGAGTATAATACGCTTGAATATTACAGCACAAAAGAAAGAGCGTATAAGCTCGGTAAAAGACTATTAATTGTTCTTGGAATAATTTTATTTATAATCATGTTTTTAGGAGCACCATTAATTGCTAATCAAATAATGGGTGATAATACAGGTGGTAATTCTAAGGAAAGTATTACGTTTGTAATTAGAATTATATCAACTGCAATACTCATTGTTCCATACCTAAGTGTTACGAAAGGTTACCTTCAAGGACACAAGTTTATTACACCTCCTTCTATAAGTCAGGTGCTTGAGCAAATTGTTAGAATTGCTGTTATTTTAATTGGCAGTTACTTATGCATGAGGGTATTTAAAGTAGGTGTTGTAAATGCTGTTGGAGTAGCAGTTTTTGGTGCAACTATAGGAGCTTTGGTAGCGCTTATTTATCTGCTTATAAAAATACGTAAAAATAAAAAAGTAATAATAACTAAGGCCGAGGCTAAAGAAGAAGAGAAAAAAATTACAAATAAAGCTATTATAAAGAAGCTTTTAATTTATTCAGTTCCTTTTATATCATTTGGTCTTGCACTTTCAGTATATGACTATATAGATATGACAACGATTATTAATACACTTGCAAAAATAGGTTTTAAAACCAAGGATGCGGAAAGCATAATAGGTGTTATTAATACGACTGGAAATAAGTTAAATAGCGTTGTTCTTGCAATATCTACTGGACTTATGACAAGTCTTGTTCCAAATATAACGGCAAGCTTTGTTAAGGGAGATAAAAAAGACGTTAAGAAAAAAGTAGAACAGTCATTTTTAATGCTTTTATATGTTACTATGCCAATGGCTTTTGGTCTTAGCATTTTAGCAGGTCCGGTATTTAATGCCTTTTATGGAGCAAGTGCATGGGGTCCTAAGGTATTTTGTTTTACTATTTTTGTTGCACTTTTTAGATGTATGTTTACAACTTCAATATCAATTGCACAGTCACTAAATAAGTTTAAAAACGTATTTTTAAGTATAATTGCAGGAATATTAGTAAAGATTATCTTGCAAGTTCCAATGATTTATTTATTTAATAAAATAGGATTAAGACCATTTTGGGGAGCTACTTTTGCAACACTATTAGGTCTTATAACATCAGTTATAACAAACTTAGTAGTAATTAATAAAACGGTTAGCTTAGATTTTAAAGAATACTTTAAAAAGATGTTTAAATTTGTATATCCACTTATTTTAATGATAATTACACTTAACGTAATGAAGATATTTATTCCGCTTAATACCACTGGTAGATTAAATTCTATAGTATTAATTATAATATATGGTCTGGTAGGAGCTTTAATTTATTTTACCCTTACTATAAAAAATGGTATATTTAAAGAAATATTTGGAGATAAAATATTTAAGAAATTAAAGAAGGTAAAGCATTAAAAAGCTTTACTTTTTTATTTACATATGTTTTTATAATTACTTTGAATTTAAATAAGTTATATGTTATATTAGGCATATACCAAGGAGATGATAAATTGTGTTTGAAAAAATATATTCAGATGTTTCTAATGAGTTGTTAAGAAATAATATAACTGATACAAACATTGTAGTTAGCATGTATAGAAATAAAATTGTTGATATGGTTGAAAATTATTTTCCTATGTATGAGCGTAATTTAGGAGGACCACAGCAAATAATTGAAGTAATAGCAAGACAAGTAGGTAATAAGGATAAAATGGAAAAATATTTAGATGAAAATGTACCTAAATGGAGAAATTATTTAAATGATAGACAATTTTTATCTGCAGTTGCAATTTCAATGGCAAATAAATATTTTAATAGTAAAAATAATTCATATGGTAATTATGAGAACCAGAGCTCTGAAGAGCAAGTTTATAACATTTTATTAAATAAAATAAGAAATGCTAATTTAAATGATAGGCAAAAGGCATATTTAAAAGATGCCCTTGATAAATCTGATTATTTTGAACTTGTAGACTATAGACTAATTACCGAAAATGAATTAAATGATATTCTTTCGAATAGTAAAAAAGGACCTACTATGTAGATTCTTTTTTTACATCATATACATATCCCCGTTATATCCGGTATTTTGGGTTGATTGATATGGAGTTTGTGAGTTTGAATTCATATTTGTATTTAAATTATTTTGGTATGGAACCTCAAGTCTTGATATTCTGTTTTCTAAAACTTTAACTTTTTTTTCTAATGAAGATACTCTTGTATCTAAATTATTATAGTTATCATTCATGTAATTTGGAAACATTAACATATTAGTAGGCATACCACCCATCATGTTAGGAAATGGCATCATACCCATATTTCTATCATTTTTCATACTTTACCTCCTTAATTTTGCTTTCATTTAATTATATGCTTATTAACTATTTTGGTGTATAATTATGTTTAGGTGATTATTTTGAGATTAAAAAATGTAAAAAATGCAAGTGAAATAATAAGTAAATCTTCTTATGTGGTTTTAAATCCAGAAGATAATAAGGGTAAATGGAATAGTGTGTTTAAAAATAACAATCCAATAGATGTTGAAATTGGAATGGGTAAAGGTGACTTTATAATTAACATGGCAAAAAAATATCCGAACGTTAATTTTATTGGTATTGAAATGTTTGATAGCGTAATAGTGCGTGCGGTTCAAAAACTAGATATGAAAGACATACCTAACCTTAAGTTAATAAGAGTAGATGCAAATGAAATAGAAAGTATATTTGATAAGGAAATAGATACTATATATTTAAACTTTTCTGATCCTTGGCCAAAAAAAAGACATGCTAAAAGAAGACTTACTTCTGATACATTCTTAAAGAAATATGATAAAGTCTTTAAAGGTAAAAAAAGAATTATTCAAAAAACAGATAACATAGGTTTATTTGCATATTCTATAACTTCACTAAGTACTTATGGCTATACAATAGATGATGTAACGCTTGATTTGAAAAATGAAGGTGACTATAATAACGTTCAAACCGAGTATGAAAAGAAATTTGATTCATTAGGAATTAAAATATGCAGATTAAAGGCACATAAAGATGATTAGACAAAAGAAAGTTAGATTATTAATAATTTTAGTTTTACTTATCTTGTTAATTATTTACCTAGATAATAGAGTGTGGAATGATAATAGCAATTTTACTTTAAAGAAGAATTTAAAAGCTACCGTTTACAGTGATAAAAAGATAAGTGATTATATAAAAAACATAGAAGGAAAAATAGTAAGTGATAGTAAGATAAATACTAATGGTTTAGGAAATAAAAAGATAAGTTTTATTTATTTAAATAAGAACGGTAAAAAAAGACGTGGTACATTTACTATTAAAGTAATAGATGATGTTAAACCTATTATTTGGCTTTCTTCTATTTATTATGTAAAAAAAGGTTCTTCTGATACGATTAAAAGCTCTATTATGGCGGCAGATAACTATGATAAGAACCTATCTAGAAAGATAGTTGGAACTTATGATTTAAATACAATAGGAAGTTATAAACTAACTTATGTTGCAGCTGATAAAAGTGGAAATGAATCTAAAAAAGATTTTACCTTAAAGGTATATGAACCCGTTAAAACATCAAGTAAAACAAATTCTTTAGAATATGGTATAAGTTTTAATGATATAGTAAAAAAGTATAAAACAAAAAATAATGAAATTGGAATAGATATATCAAGGCATCAAGAGATAATTGATTTTAAAAAGGTAAAAGAATCTAATGCTTCATTTGTAATTATTAGGTTAGGTTATCAAGAAGGAGTAAATGGAAAATATAAGGTAGATCCATACTTTTATAAAAACATTAAAAATGCTATTAAAAATAATCTAAAGGTAGGAGTATATTTTTATTCGTATGCAAATAGTACTATCGAGGCAAAAAAACAAGCAAAATGGGTCATTAATAAAATTAAGAAGTACAAAATTACCATGCCGGTTGCATTTGATTGGGAGTGCTATAGTGCTTTTAATGATATGTCACTTAGTCTTTTTGGACTTAATGATGTATCAAATGCGTTTTTAGATGAAGTTAAAAAAAGAGGATATAAGGTAATGCTTTACGCAAGTAAAAACTATCTAGAAAGTATATGGACTTATGAAAAGCATCCAATTTGGCTTGCACATTACACTTCTTACACAAACTATACTGGTAAATACGTAATGTGGCAATTAACGGATAGAGGCAAGATAGATGGAATAGATAAATTAACTGATGTAGATATTTATTATAAGTAGTATATTTTACAAAATGGTTTTAATTTTTTGAAATATTTGTTATAATTAGTTTAAAGTAGGTGAAAAAAATGAAGAAAGTTTTTCTATTACTTATTTCATTAGTACTTTTATCTGGTTGTACGATAACTAGAATGGATACTAAAACTTATGATGAAGTAATTGATGAAGTTTTATCTTTAAATATAAAATTAAGTAATAAAGTGGGAAAAGGATATAAGTATTATGCTCCTCGTGGTGTAGTAAGAGTTGATGCTAATACTTATAATGATGTTTTAAAAAGAGATTCTACTACTTACTATTTATATGTTGATGTTGTAAGTTATTATTACAAGACGAAGTTAAGTTACAAAAACACTAAAAATGATTATTACTTTAAAACATTAAAAAACGGGAAAAAAGACGGATACGTTGATATAGTTAAGAAAAATAATAAATTCTATGTTCAAATGGTTTATAATTATGCTAAAATAGAAGCGTATGTTGATAAAGATAATCTTAAAAAATCAGTAGAAGATATGAGTTATATTTTATCTAGTGTTAAATTTAATGACACGCTTCTTAAAAAAATGCACGAACAAGGTACGTTTGGTTCTAAAGAAGAAGCATACAAGTTATTTGATAACAAAGAAAAGGAAGGTAACTTCTTAGAATACGTAAAAGAATACGATAAGTATGATGGTGATGAAAGTAGTGTTACGAAAGAAGAAGAAATAAAGGTAAAAGACAAAACAACAACAACTACTACTAAAAAACAAGATGAAGAAAAGACTAAAAAGGAAGACGTAACTACGATGGGTAGTGCTAGTGAGTAGCAATAAAGAAAGGTGTGATTTTGAGTATGGGACTTATGAATAAATTAAGTAAGATGAAAAGTTTCTTATTCGATGAAGAAGACGAAGAAAAAGAAGTTAGAAAGCCTTCTAAGAAAATAGTAAAAAAGGAAGAAGAAAAAGAAGACTTTATAGATGATTTAAAAACAAATGTAAAACCAAAAAAGATAGAAAAGGTAGAGGACTTTTACTTTGAGGATGTATCTGAAGAAGAGACACCTAAGATGCCAGAGGTTCACTCTAGAATTGAAAGAGCTGATGTTAAGTTTAACTTTCAAGAATTTGACGATGAGGATTTTATGGTAGCAAGTAAGAAGCCAGAACCAATAATTCCGGTTAAAAAAGAAGAGCCTAAAAGAGTGTTATATCAAGGAAGTAAAAGAAAAGAAGAAACAAAAAAATTCAAACCAAGTCCTATTATCTCTCCAATATATGGTCTTTTAGATGAAGAAGGAAACCACGTTAAGGAAGAGGAAAGCAAAACGGATAAAGCACCTAACTATAATGATGAGATATCATTTGATGAGGTAAGAAAAAAAGCCTATGGCGCTCTTGATGATGAAATAGAAAACACGATGAAAAGATTAAGCAAGAAAACCATTGAAGAAGCAGAAAAAGACATGGAAAAAGAAGATGAATTATCAAGAGAAAAGAAAAATACTAAGGTAAAGGAAGAAAAGCCTGTAGTAGCATCATTTGATGATGACGACGATGACGATGATATGATTTTACCAAACGTTAATTTTAAAGAAATAGATGTTGATAAGGAAAAGGATAAACCAAAACATAAGAAGAATGATAAAAAGCATGAAGAAAAAAATATAACATCACAGGATGAAGATGATGATGACGATACAAAAGAACAAGATTTATTCAATTTAATTGATACAATGTATCAAAATAAGGAGGATGAAGATTAATGCAATCATTTTTAAGTGCATATTTACCTATATTAATTTATATATTATTATGTATCCTTATAGTTTTACTTATCATTATCTGTGTTAAGGTAATTAAAACTATGAACAGAGTATCTGATATAGTTGATGATGTAGATGATAAGGTAAGATCACTAAATGGAGTTTTTAACATAGTGGATGTTGTAACTGATAAGTTATCTGCATTAACTGAGGTTATATCTGATTCAATAGTATTATTTATAAAGGGTATTTTTAAAAGAAGAAAGAAAAAGATAGTAGAAAAAGAAATGGAGGAGAAAGAAGAAGATGGCAAAGAAGAAGAGTAATGCAGGAAAATTTGTTTTAGGCGCTTTAGTTGGTGCTGCTTTAGGACTTTTATTCGCACCAAAGTCTGGTAAGGAAACAAGACGTATTATTAAAGAAAAGGCAAGTGATTTACTTGCTAAGGCAAAGGAAATAGATGTAATTGAAGTAAGAGATGAAATAGCAGAAAAAACTTCAAGTATTGTTGAAGAAATTAAAGATCTAGATAAAGAAAAGGTATTAAAGATAGCTAAAAAGAAAGCTAAGGATTTAAAAAAACACGCAGAAGATTTAGTAGCATACACTAAAGATAAGGCAACTCCAGTAGTAGAAAAGGCTGCAGAGGAATTAAGAGAAAAAGCAGTAGATGTAACTAAAACGGTATTAGAAAAATTAGAATCTAAAGAAAAATAAAAAAAGTGCTAAATTCTAGCACTTTTTTATAATATTCTATTACCATCTGAATAGTCATCTTCTAAATTTTTATTGTAATTTATTTCTTCTTCGTCACTATAATAAGAAACTAAATTTTTATATTTTGAGAAGAATTCATTATTTTCCTTAGCATAAAAGTCAATAGTACGTTGTTCTATTTTTACACGATGTGAAGAAAATTTAATGCCTCTTTCATATAATGCATATTCAGTTAATGTACGTAAAAAAAGTTCTTCTTCTATACCTTTGCTTTTAAAATCATTTATGACTTTACGTACGGTATTTTCTTTTACTTCAAAATTTTTTGTCATTTCACTTATAAATTCTTCTGAGATCATTTCATTGTTCATTTTTTCACCTCTTAATATCGATATATTATAATAAACATTTAAAAAAAGTCAACTTTTTTTGTGCATTTGCATAGATTAAAACGAGGAGGGGATTCTAATGTTTAAAGAAATAGTTACTAAAGCAGTAATAGGAAAGGGTAAGAAATATTTTAAAAACAATTACAACCTTTTAGCAGAACATAATGCTAACACGATTTTAGGTTGCTGGGTTATAAATCATAAATTTAAAGGAACGGTAGTTGGTGATAAGGTTGTTATAGATGGAAACTTTGATATTAATATTTGGTATTCTTATGACGAAGACAAAAAAACTGGTGTAGCAACTAAAAATATTTCTTATACTGAAACAGTTAACGTTAAAACAAAAACAGGAACATCAATAGAAGGAAGTGACATAATAGTTAGAGCGCTTAAACAACCAAGTTGTAGTAACGTAAAAATAAAAGACGATGTAATAGACTTTGACATAGAAAAAGAACTTGGAATAGAAGTTGTAAATGATGCCAAAGTTAAAATTGCAATTGAAGATGACGAAGATCCATGGGATACAATAGACGATGATATAGAAGAAGTAGATAAAAAAATAGATGAAGAAGTTAAAGAGGATTTTATTTAGAATCCTTTTTATATGAATAAAATTAAAGTGTTAACAAAAATAGTTGACAGATATAAAATAGAGTGATAAAATTAATATGTAATGAAGGAGGATTATATACTATGGCAGTTAAATTAAGATTAAAAAGAATGGGAGCTAAAAAACAACCTTTTTATAGAATAGTAGCAGCTGATTCAAGAGCTAAAAGAGATGGAAGATTTATTGAAGTTGTTGGAACATATAATCCATTAACTGATCCAGCTGAAGTTAAAATTGATGAAAAAGTAGCTATGAAATGGTTAAAGAGTGGTGCAACACCTACTGATACTGTTAGAAACATTTTATCTAAAAACGGAACAATGGCTAAGTTTGCTAAAGAAAAACAAGGTAAGTAATTATGGAATTAGTTAAGTTAACAGAAACAATTGTAAAAGAACTTGTAGAGGATGGTGATTCTATCACCGTTAAAGAATTTCCTAGTGAAAACGATGATGAAATAACTATTCAAGTTATGGTTCCTGAAAATGAAATGGGAAGAGTAATAGGTAAACAAGGAAAAATGGCTAAAGCGTTAAGAACTATAGTTCAAGCAAGCTCATTTATAAATGAAAATAAAAGAGTTAATATAAATATTGATTCATACTAAGAAGATTCTTTAATAAGAGTCTTTTTTTGTAAACACATTTAATTTATTCATCATTTTAATTGTTAAAAAATGTCAAATGTATTATAATAATAATTGTTAGGATGTGATGATATGAAAAAAAGAGTAATAAGTGCTGTAGTTGCTCTTATAATCTTTGTTCCACTTGTTATATTAGGTGGTATGTGGCTTAAAGTAGCAGCTTGCGTTTTAGGTGTTTTAGCAATGAAGGAGTTTCTTTCATTACCACATAAAAACAAAAGACCAATGTACGTAGATATTATTATTTATGCACTTACAATATTACTTATTTTTATGGATAGTAAAAGAGAAATATATTATTTACTTACAATATTAGTACCTATGCTTTTAGTTATATATTGTAATGATAATAAAAAGTATAATGCTGATGAAGCATTTAAACTAATTGGTATGACTTTTTTAGTAGGTACAGTATTTCATAAGTTTTTAGAAATAAGGGAAGAAAGCTTGATGCTATTTGTATATTTGTTTTTAATAACTATGCTTACTGATACTTATGCTCACTTAGGTGGTAGTTTAATTGGAAAACATAAGTTTGCACCTAAAATATCACCAAATAAAACATGGGAAGGTGCGATAATAGGTGGTGTATTTGGTACTTTATGTGCTGCAACTTTCTATTATATAGCTATATCAAGTAGTGTTAATATACTAGGTTTAATTATTATAACTTTATTCTTATCATGCTTAGGACAACTAGGGGATTTATTCTTTAGTGCTGTTAAAAGAAATCATGATATAAAAGATTTTTCAAACATAATGCCTGGTCATGGAGGAGTATTAGATAGACTAGATAGTATTATTTTCGTAATAATTGGGTATATTTTACTATCAGGAATAATTTAATAAAATAGGAGGTTTTAATGCTTACTTTAATATATTTTATATTAATGCTTGGAATAATTGTCTTTATTCATGAATTAGGACACTTTATCTGGGCTAAAAAATCAGGAGTTTATTGTTATGAGTTTTCTTTAGGATTTGGTCCTAAACTTTTCTCTTTTAAAAGAAAAAATGATGAAACACTTTATTGTCTTCGTTTAATACCAGTTGGTGGCTATGTTGCAATGGCTGGTGAAGAAGTTGATGATGACAAAACCGTACCTAAGGATAAAAAGATGTATAACAAGCCATGGTATAAGAAGCTTATAATCGTTTTAGCGGGTGTTATAAATAACTTTATTTTAGGATTTGTTGTTTTATTCATAATGGCTTTATGCTATGGATCATTAACTAATAAACCAATTATTGGTGAAGTTGAGAAGAATTCTGCAAGTTATAAAGCTGGTATGAAAACTGGTGATGAAATACTAAAGATAAATGGTAAGAGAACTAAAACTTGGGATGATGTGACTTTAACACTTGTTTTAGGAGATAATAATAAATCACAAAAATTATTGGTTAGACAAAAGAATGGTAAAACAAAAACTGTTAATGTAAAGCCAAAGAAGATAAAAGATAAAAAAGGAAATGTATCATATGCGTATGGTATGGGTCTTGATACTACTAAACATTATGGTTTAAAAAATGCATTTACTTATGCAACAAGTAAATTTGGTTCAACCTTTAATTCAATGATTGTAACCATAAAAGCTTTATTTACTGGAAAAATAGGTGTTAATGCTTTATCTGGCCCTGTTGGTATTTATTCTATCGTTGGTGCGCAAAGTAAGGCAGGATTATCCGGATTATTATATCTTTTAGCATATTTATCAATAAATGTTGGCTTTATTAATTTAATACCATTTCCTGCGTTCGATGGATATCGTGCAGTAATAATTTTATTTGAAAAAATTACTGGTAAGAAAGTTAATGCTAAAGTTGATGCAATAGTAAATAACATAGGTTTAATACTTTTATTTGCACTCATGATATTCATAACCATAAAAGATATTTTGAAACTTTTCTAAAAGTGGATTGTTATCCACTTTTTTTAGTACTTGACATTTCAATTCCACATCAAATTAAAAATCTTGACGGGGGGGGGGTATATGGTATTATAAACAAGCAAAGTAACCTCTTAAGGTTATAAATAAATTATTTATGTATGATAGAATAATTAAAGTTAATAATAGTAGTAAAAGGAGTAAAAAGCATGGAAAAAGAAAGAAGAACAAAAGCTCTTGTTGTAGTAGTATTGTTAATAGTAATTACAGGCTTAACAGTAGCATTTGCAGCTCTATCTACAACGCTAAACATAAATGGTACTGCATACTTAGATGCTGCAAAATGGGGTATTAAGTTTGAAAACTTATCTAGTCCAACAAAAATAGGTAGTGCAACTACAACAGGAACCGCAAAGATAGAAGAGACTAAAGCAGCAGAAATAACAGGAATGAACGTTAGTTTATCAACTCCAGGAGATAAAGTTACGTATACAGTAGATTTAGTAAACAAAGGAACTATTAATGCTAAGATAGATAAGATAGAAAAAACTGTGCTAACAAGTGAGCAGCAAAAATATTTAACATTTAAAGTAACCGATAAAAGTGGTAATGAAGTAAGTGAAGGCGATATCTTATCAGCTGGTGAAACAAGGAACCTTACAATAACAGTAGAGTTTATAAAAGACTTAAGCAAAGAAGATTTGTCAACTAGTACAAGTACAATATCATTATCATACAAACTAAATTTTGTACAAACAGATGAAAAGGCTATTACAAGTAAGAATTCTAATGTAGATAAAACATATGCTGTTGGAGATGAGTTTTGCTTAGGAGAAGAATGTTTTTATACAATAAAAGATAATGGCACAACAGTAGATGCTTTAGCAAAACAAAACGTTAATACTGAATCAAATAGGCAAGATGAAAAATTTAATAAATTAGCTTTTGAAGAAAATAAAAATAATAAAAATAATGGTTATGGATACTGGACAGATTCAAGTGGTAAATTATTAAGTAAATATGGAACAAGTTATCCAGTAAATGTATTTGATAGTAACTCAAATCTTTATGAACCAGTACAAAATTATAAAACATATTTAAAAAATACATTAGGAAAAACAAGTGTAGATGTACGATTAATAACTTTTGAAGAGTTAACTGGTTTAGGATGTAGCAGGGATGATTGGTCTTGCACATCTGCGCCATCATGGGTATATAGTACTAGGCATTGGACTGCGTCCGCGGATAACTCTATCAACGTTTGGGCTGTGGACACGTATGGTTACTTTGGCAGCTTCAGCTTTGGTAATTCTGGGAACTTTGGTCTTCGCCCGGTTATAACAATCTCAAAGTCTGATATCTAAATCATTCGTAAGAATGATTTTATAGGTGCTAATTTTTGGAAGAAATAAGCACCAAAATGTGTCATACTTAAAAAAAACGTGGCATAAAGCGAAAAAATGGTATTATTAATTTTAATAATATAGGGCAATGTTAAAATAAGACGCTTGGTTTTCTTGTTCGTTTTCTATTTCTTGTGCGTCCGCGAATAACAATAACAACGTGCATATTGTGAACTCGAATGAAAACTTTGATGGCAACAGCTTTGATGTTTCTGGGACCCTTGGCCTTCGACCAGCAATCACAATAAAAAAATCAGAATTATAATTAATAAAAAAGAAATGATTCAATTATTAAGACGTTGAGCCATTTCTTTTTTTATAAATAAAATGTGGGGTTTGGATAATCATCTTGACTATCTGCTATATTGCTTGTTGTTGCCTCATTATTACTATTAATATTAGTTACTGACTCTTGCTGCGTACTCCTATTACTATTTTGGGTGTTATTTTCACTTATTTTAGTAAATTCTTTTCCTATTTTACCAAGTGCTTTTAAGTTTTTAAAAACTGGTTTTACTTGATAATAAAGTGGTATAGCTTGATTTACAACTCCTAGTGTTTTTTGAGCATTAGATAAAAGTGAAGACCAGTTTATTTTACTAAATATAGATGAGCCTGCCTTGGTGGCACTACCTAGTGTTGCTGCATTAGAAGCAGGAATTGCCATACCGGGCATCATATAGGGCATAGAACCATACATATTTATCACCTTCCTATAGTAATATATGAATTATTAGTATTATTGTTTAATTTTAATTGATAAAACACATAAAATTATGATATAATTTTTTTATAGAATAGGAAGGTGTGTTTGATGAATACGTTAGATATAATTCTATTACCTTTTACACTTATATATAGAGGTTTTATAACTATTTTACTATTACCTTATTACTTTGTAGTTGGTATAGGTAAAGTATTTTCTGGGAATAAAGGCTCTAAGCCTAAAGATAAGAAAGTTATTCCAGAAATAAAACCGGGTGAACAAGTAAAGGTTGTTAAAGATGTTAAATCGGCTTATGAAAAACCAGTTAAAGAGCCTAAAGAAACTGATCCTAACGTCTTAAAACAAAAAAAGTTCGAAAATAATATTAAAAAACAAAAAGAATTCGAAAAATTAGTTGCAAAGGCAAGAAAAGAAGAGGAACGAAGGGTAAGAGAACAAGAGAAAATACGTGCTGAAGCTGAAAGAAAAGCTAAAGAAAAGATAGATAAAGAGCTTGCTAGAAGAAAAAAAGAAGAAGAAATGGAAGCTTTAAGACTTAAACGAGAAGAAGAATTGAAAGCTAAAGGTGAACCTGTAACATTTAGTGAAAAATTAAAACACTTCTGGACAAAAATTACGAAAGATCCAAATGAGGAATTGAAACTAGAAGCTCAAAAAACGGTTTTAGAAGAACAATTTAAAGGAAAAAATGGTGAAACAACACGTTTTGCAAAACCATTATTATTCGATTATACTGCGAGAAATTCTAAAGGTGAACTTGAAAAAGGTCAAATAGAAGCCCTATCTAGGGTGGATGTTAATTCATTTTTACAAGCTGAAGGATATGAAGTGTATGAGATAACAGCTGCTAAGGCAAATCTTAACATCTTAAGTTATAAGATGAAAAGAAACAGACTTATATTTTATTTATCACAATTATCAGCTTATTTAAAATCTGGTATTGCACTTGCAGATGCAGTTAAAATACTTGATAATCAAGCTAAAAATATGAACGAGAAAAAAGCATGGAGAGCGGTATACTATGATCTTTCTATGGGTGATGAATTATCAGTTGCAATGGATAAAAGAAAAGACACTTTCCCAAGACTTTTAATTAATATGATTAAAACAGCAGAAATGACTGGTAATTTACCTGAAACATTAGATGATATGGTTGAATATTACACAGAATCAGAATCTACAAAAAGGCAAATGAAATCTGCCATGATGTATCCGGTTATAGTATCTATTTTTGCAGCGGTTGTTATTACATTTATTTTAATGTGGGTTGTACCGCAATTTGTTGATATATATGCTGATTTAGGCAGTGATATACCAACTATTACAAAAGTGGTAATTGCAATAAGTGACTTTTTAAAAAATTATTTACTAGTTATATTAATAGTTATAATACTTGTTATTGTTGTATATCTCGTATTATTTAAAAATGTAAAATCATTTAGAATGGCAATGCAAGAGTTTGCTATGCACCTTCCTGTATTTGGAAATATTATAATATATAATGAAGTAACAATATTTGCTAAAACATTTGCAAATCTTATAAATCATAACGTATTTATAACTGATTCTATGGATGTTTTAAGTAAGATAACAGATAATGAAATATACAAAAAATTAATATTTGATACTGCTAGAAATCTAACTAAGGGTGAGGCAATATCAAAGGCATTTAAAGATCACTGGGCATTTCCAAACATTGCATATCAAATGCTTATTACTGGTGAAAAAACAGGTAGATTAGGGCCAATGATGGAGAGGGTATCAAACTATTATCAAGAACAACATAGAGCAATTATAAACCAAATGAAATCTTTAATAGAACCAATCATGATTGTTACATTAGCAGTTATAGTAGGTGGTATATTACTTGCAGTTATAATTCCTATGTATGGTATGTATGATGCTTTATAGGAGGCAACTTATGAGTTTAGGTGTTTTAAATGGTATAATGATATTTATAATAGGACTTGTTTTTGGATCTTTTTATAACGTTGTAGGATATAGATTACCCAATAATATGTCTATAGTATTTCCTGCATCTCATTGTACTAATTGCAATCATAAATTAAAATTTTATGAACTTATACCTGTTATATCTTATATATTTTTAGGTGGAAAATGTAAGAAATGTAAAGAAAGGATATCAATTTTCTATCCTTTCTTTGAATTATTAACTGGCATTTTGTTTTTACTTTCTTATATTTCTTTTGGAATTAATTTAAAATTCATAATAGCAATTACATTTATATCAATTTTGATAATAATAAGTATAAGTGATATTAAGTATTATATTATTCCAGATGAAGTATTAATCGTAGGAAGTATAATGTTAATAATTGAATTTATAATAAATACAATTATTAATAAACTTACGTTATACGACGGAATAATAAGTCCACTATTAAATGGTCTTGGAGCTTTTGCTCTCCTTTATATATTTAAATGTTTGGGCGACCTTATGTTTAAAAAAGAAAGCTTAGGTGGTGGTGATATAAAACTATTATTTTTAATAGGAATGGTATTAGGTTTTGACATGTCGATAGTAACTATTTTTATAGCATCTTTTATAGCACTTCCGTTATCCGTAATATTTCTTATTAAAAATAATAATAATGTTTTAGCATTTGGACCATATTTATCAATATCAGCGGTTATAATATTATTAACACATCTTAATTTGGATATGATATTAAATTTTTTTGTAAAATAAAAATATGTTAGAAATAATTTCTAGCATATTTTTTATAAGTCAAGCATTTCCATATCATTATTATTTTGCTGCAAAGGTTTTTCTTTCACTTTAGGCTGTGTGTTAGAATGTGGTGTGTTATTAGTACCAGAAACTATTTTAACTGATTCATCATCTAATTCAACTAATCTTAATATTTCTTCTATAGTTGTTTTATTTTGTAAAACCTTTTGGAGACCATCTTGTAATAGAGTAGTAGTGTTATCTTTATAAACTAATTTTCTAAGTTCTTCTTTAGGCACACCATTTGATATAGCATCTCTTATTTCTTGGGATATAACAAGCACTTCATGAATTGCTATTCTTCCTTTATAACCACCAACACAATAAGGACATCCTTCTGCATAAGCAAGCTCTGTTATATCAATTCCTAAGTTCTTTTTTATTAATTTTCTTTCATAGTCAATAGCAGGTCTTTTTTTCATACAATGTGGACATATTCTTCTGGCTAATTTCTGAGATATAATACCGTTTAATGAGCTAGCAAGTAAGTATGTTTCAACGTCCATATCTCTTAGACGTTCTATTGTGTTAAGTGCGTTGTTAGTATGCAATGTAGATAATACTAAGTGTCCAGTAATTGATGCTCTAACAGCTATTTTAGCAGTTTCATCGTCACGGATTTCACCAATCATTATAATATCTGGGTCTTGACGTAAGATTGAACGTAATACCTCAGCAAAGGTAAGACCTATTTCACTATTAACTTGTATTTGGTTCATGCCAGGAATACTCATTTCAACTGGATCTTCAACCGTAACTAAGTTAACCTCGGGAGTGTTAAGTGTTTCAAGCATAGCATAAACAGTAGTTGATTTACCACTTCCTGTTGCACCAGTAACTAGTATGATTCCATTTGGCTCTTTTATTAATTCTTTTACTTTATTTAAATTATTAGGAGTAAATCCTAGGGCATCCAAGCCTTTCATAGAAGTAGAATAATCAAGAATACGAATAACTATTTTTTCACCCTCATTAGTAGGAAGAGATGAAACACGCATATCAAGGTTAATATCTTTAATAGTGGTTTTAATAGCGCCGTCTTGTGGTAATCTTGATTCAGTAATATCCATACCAGAAATGATTTTTAATCTTGCAATTAAATTTTTTCTAATAGCTTCTGGTATTATTGTATAATCTATTAAAACGCCATCAATTCTAAATCTTACTCTAATAGTTGTCTCAGTTGGATCAAAGTGAATATCACTTGCACCAGCTTGAGCTGCTATGTATATAATTTCATTTACTATCTCTGTAATAGGTAGTTTAGTAAAATCTATTTGTCTTAACATTGTTATCTCTCCCTTAATATTCTTTTTATTCTCTTTATGCTAGATTTTATTATAATAATATTATATAATATATTTTAGAAGATAGCAAGCAAAGAAAAGGTGATAATTTATGAAAAAGAATAACAAGGGTTTCTTTTTAGCAGAGACAATTGTTGTAATCGCGTTGGTTACAACAGTTATGGCTTTTGTTTACCCAAATGTATCAAAATTAAATGAAAATTATAAAAATAGAACAAAATATTATGATCAAACAGAGGATTTATATGTATTAAAAGCAGCATATAATCTTTTAGAAAAGGAATACATAAATTTTATTGATGCTCCTACAAGTTCTGAAGTTGATGCGAATAAATTTGTAAGTACAACGTTTTTAGGATTTTTCACTTTTAAGCCTGGTAATAGTTCCAATAATACTAAAGGTTCAGCTGGATGTTTAGATTATTCTAAAGACCTTTCAAATGAAGATGGTGATGTTTATTGTAAAGATATTAAATCGTGTAATTTTACTAATATGTTAAAAATTTATGATGATAAATTAATTGGTTCTCAAAATAATTCAGGATTTGAAAAAGCTTTAGATTATATACGACAAAATAATAATTCCGGTTTTAATAATTATGATTATTTTACTTGCTTAGGCGATTTTCATGGCTTGTCAAATAGTTTGAATTTAGACACGGAGGGTAAAGAAGGATTATTATGCAATAAGACAAAACAAAAATATAAAGATTTTTTTAGTAACACAGAATTAAAAGAATTATATATAGCTAATTATATGGGAAATCCATCTTCAAGTAATTATAATTTTAATAAATATTTAAAAAGATTAAAGAAAACAAGCAATGATACAGTTTCTTATAGACTTATAGGAGTTTTTAAAAATGGTAATGAAACAAGATATGCTTCTATAAAAATTGATAATCCAAATCCAAATAGAAATTGTAACTTAGGAGGATAAAGATGAAAAAAATTAATAATAAAGGTGTAACATTGGTTGAATTAATAGTTAGCTTTGCATTAGTTGGTGTAGCTATTATATATTTTTTTCAAACTTTATATACCGTAAAGAAGGTGTATGCAGATGCTAGGCTTGAAACTAATGATTATATAAGAAAAGACTACACTTTAAGAATTGCTAAAGCTAATATTGAAAAAGGTAAATCAATATGTAATAAAAATGAATATTGTGAATCTAGCGGTACAGAGTCTTGCTCATCTAACTTTTGCCAGGTAGAAATAACTTATTATGATGGTAAAACAAAGGATTCTAAAAGCAATGTAACACTATATTATTATAAGCCTTAAAACAACCTAAAAATAAGGTATTTTAAATATCTTATTTTTTTATTTTCTAACATACTAAATGCTTGCATATGAATGGATAATCCTCCAAAATTCAACATTATGTACGTCATTATTATCTTTAATAAGGTATTTATGTTAAGTACTGATACTTTAGTTACTCCGCCTGTCATCTCTAATATACCATTTATAATTACGGAAAGTGTGTTATTTAAGTTTAATATTTCTCTTATTAAAATGGTTAACATATTAAATAATATTATTATTCCCATTATTGTTAAAAGAGCATAAATAGCTTGTTTGATTGATGAAAAAAAACTATTTATAATAGGTTCATTACATGAAATACTTTTTCTATCTATGTTTTTATAGACTCTAGGTCTTGTTATATAAGCTTTAATTAAGTTACTAGCCCATAATGCTAAAAGTATGATAAATCCAATTTTAGTGCTTTTAAAAATAACGTTTCCAACCATTCCGACGACGAATAATGGATTAATAAAGTGTGTTGATAAAAGAAGACTTTCGGCTTCATTATTGGTAATTAAGCCCTTATCTAGATATTCATTTATATAAAGAGCGTTGCTAGGAGTTCCTGTAATTAGTGAAATTATAAAAATAGATGTCATATAATCATTATAATTAAATACTTTTTTAAATATGTTTTTAATAAATTTAGGGATTATTTCATACACGTTATTTTTAACTAACATAATACCTATTACCATGGTAGGGAAAAGAGATGGAAAAACACTTATTAAAAAAATCTTTATAGAACTACGTACAGCATTTATTATTATATTTGAATTAAGTAAAATTAAAATTTCTATAAGTATTAAAAAGTATAAAAAGAAAATATTACTTTTTTTAGTCATTATTATCATGTTCCTTTAGTAAAATTTATTAAAGGAGAATATTTAATATGAATGAAAATGATTCTAAATTAATAGTATTTGATAAAGATATAAACGAAAAAATAGGAGATATTACGTATGTTAAATTCATAAATTCTAATAGTTCTGTTTTTTATAATCCCCTAATTGCTCCTAAGTATTTTGATAATTATATTAAAGAAAATAATATAGAAAAAGCATATGTTATTAATGATGATAATATGTTAGAAAAGTATAGTAATTATGTATATACTTTTACTCCTTCTAAAGGCATTTATAGTGTAAATAAAGGGATAGAAATTATGGAAAAGTATGTTTTATTAGTAGATAATGGGATGGAAATAAACTTAAGTTTACCTATGTATTCATATGTTTTTAAAGATAATAAGTTTTACGTTAAAAAAATAGATAAAAAACCAGGTAAAAAAGGATATTGTTACGTGGGAGATAAAACTTCTATTAATGAAGACTTAAAAAAGATTATGATACCTGTTTATGAAGTGGTTAAGGACGTTTTAAGTGTTAATGAATATAATTTTAATTGCTTGATTAAAACAAAGAAATATGAACCTAAAAAAAGAAAATAATTATCTAAAGTTTAAAGTCATACTTAAGTTGTGGCTTTTTTATTTTACATATTGTATAATTAGCTATAAGGTATTATAACTAAAGGAGTTTGTTATGAAGTTTTTAAAAATATTATTAAAAAGTCTTAAAGGAAAGTTAAAATATGTCTTCTTATTTTTAATTTTCAGTATCTTAAGTATGTATTTTTTAACTTATATACCGGTTATTATAAGTTATGGAATTAACAATTTAACAGGTAATAAAGAAAGTATTTACCTAATTGATTTAATTACTAAATCTGCTACCGATAACAAAACTTATTTAATCTTAATATGCGCTATATTACTAGTAACTCAAGGATTAGTGTGCATTTTTAACTATCTAAAATCCAGATCAAAAGATAAGTTTATACAAAATTTTCAATATAATTTAAAACATAGCTTATTTAATCATATACAGGAGTTAACATATACTTCATTTTATAACAATTCGGTTGCAGATTTAGTACAAAAAGCCTCAACTGACATTAACAAAATAGTTAGTTTTATTGATAAACAGTTAATATTTTTTGTTGATTTAGTGCTGCTTATTTTGTTTGTAGGACTTAGATTATTTGCTATCCATTACGCGTTTTTAATTTTAATAGCGGCAATATCCATCTTAATAATTATAAGAAGTGTTTGGTATTTTAGAAAGTGCGCACCGTATTTAAATAAATTAATAGATGTGTCGAACGATATGTATCAGACTTTGGAAGATAATTATAGAAACATTAATTTTATTAAGTTAAATAACTTAGAAGAAAAGTGTTCCAAATCATTCTTAGATAAAACAAATGAAAATAAAATATATAAAAGAAAAAAGTATTTATACGATGATAAATATTATGCATTTGTAATGTGCATGTCTATGCTAAACAGACCACTTAATTTTATTTTAGGGGGAATACTTCTTTATTGTAATAAAATAACTTTACCAGTTATGCTTGTTGTCTTTGATTATTCATCTAAAATAATTAATATGTTTAGTGAGTTTCACCACGTATTAGAAGAGTTTAACGACTTTTTAATATCATCTAAAAGAATTAATAATCTTGTTAATTTAACAAAAGAAGCTGATAAAATAGATTATGTTAAATTGGATAATTATGATGTTTCCTTTAAAAATGTAACAATTAAATTAAATGATAAAGTAATACTTAAAAACTTGAATTTTGATATAAAAGAAAACGAAAAAGTATTTATAGTTGGAAAAACAGGAAGTGGTAAAACAATTTTATTTAAAACGTTAATTGGGTTTTACGAATATGAAGGTAGTATAAAAATAGGCGGCGTAGAAATAAGAAATATGAATAAGAAAAACATAAGAGAATATATATGTATGATTTTACAAGATTCTTATATTTACAGCAAAACAATAAGGGATAATATAAAAGTTCTTGATCAGTATATTCCGGATTCTTACATGGTTTACTTATCAAAAGAATTCATGCTTCATGATGATGTTATACGTCTTAAAGATGGTTATGAAACCAAGCTTGGAACAAAAGGAATAAAACTTTCTAAGGGTCAAAACCAAAGACTTATCTTAACTAGATGTTTTGTCAAACCAAAAAGCATTATGATATTTGATGATTCTTTTTCCGCGATTGATAACAAGAATAAAAAACAAATATTAAATGATTTATTATCAAGAAAAGATGATTTTACAAAGATTGTAGTTTCTTATGATATAGCGCTTGCTCCCATATTTGACAAGATAATTTATATTAAAAATAACAAGGCATATGTTGGACCTCATAGCGAGTTAATTAAAATTCCTGAATATAAAAAAATATATGAAATCGGAACTGATAAGGTAGGTGATAGCTATGAATAAAAAAGAAATGCTAAAAACATTATTTTCATTCGGTGGAAATGGTAAAAGAATAATGTTTTGGTACGTACTTAGATTATTACCTAGCGTATTAGTGTTTACGGGCCCGTTATTAACTACTTTAATACTCGATAAATACTTTCTATATAAAAAAATAAAAATGGTGTTTTTCTTATCTTTTATATACATTATCTTGGTAATATTAAGAACGATTCAGATTTTTATTTACAATCAAAAAAGAGCAGATTTAATGGTGGATGAAGATAAAAATATTAAAAACAAAATATTTAATAACATAGTTAAATCAAAATCTAAGGAAATAGATTCATATCACGTAGGAGAGTTAATATCCTTAAATACTACCGAGGCAAAAAACGCATCTTTATTATTTCCTTGGTCATACATGAGAATTTATTCAATTCAGTATAAAAATGTGTTTTATACTCTTATAATAATGTGTTTTATGGATTTTAGATTGTCATTAATTGTTATACCAATATTTTTTATAAGTTATTTTATGTTAAAACCACTATATAATAAAAACAGAAAGATAATTAAGAGGCTTCAAGATATAAAACTAGAACTATCTTCTAAATGTAATGAGTTTGTAAATAGTTATTCTACTAATAAAACACTTAGAATAGAAGAGAGTAATTTAAGTGAAATAGATGAGTTATTAAAAAAGACAACTAATGAAGTATTAAAATATAATAAATTAATATATGTTCATAAGTATTTATTCAGCTTTATAAGTTTTATATCTACGTTAATTATAGTATATGTATGTGGACTTAATGCGATATCTGGTATAAGTTCTCTTGCACTAGTTATTTTATTTAGAAATTATATTGCAGATTTAGATAATGATATGAATGTAATAGTTGATTTTAAAAATGAAGCTAATAGTGAATATAATGCATATTTAAAAATATATGAATTATGCAATTTAAATAAGGAAGAAAATAGTGGTTCTCTTACTTTAAACAAAGTATCTAACATAGAATTTAGTCACGTAAAGATGAGTTATGACGGTGTAAATGACATTTTAAAGGACATTAATTTCAAATGCGAAAAACCCATTAAAATTGCACTCGTTGGTAAAAGTGGATGTGGTAAATCAACACTAGTTAATTTGTTACCCAGGTTTTATGATATATCTGGTGGCAAGATAAAAATAAATGGTATAAATTATTTAGATTATGATTTAAAGAGTTTAAGAGACAACATTAGTTATGTATTTCAAGAACCAGTTATTTTTAATATGAGTATATTAGATAATATAAAATATGGTTCTAAAAGAAAAGTTACCCGTGATGAAGTAGTTGATGTTTGTAAAAAAATAGGATTGCATGATAAGATTTCAAGTCTTGAAAAAGGATATGACACCTTAATTAATATATATACCGATAAGATTTCCTATGGCGAAAAACAACTACTTAACTTTGCAAGAGCAATACTTAAAAACTCAGATATATTAATAATGGATGAGGTAACATCAAATCTTGATTTAGAGTTTGAACAAAAGGTTATGAAAGCAACTCGTGAGGTTTTAAAAAATAAATTTTCTTTTATAATTGCACACAGACTTAAAACAATTAAAAATGCAGACATTATTATATACATTAAAGATGGTGTTATAAAAGAATTAGGAACACATGATGAATTAATAAAGAAAAATGGATATTATAAAGAATTATATTACAGCAAAAAAATAGAAAATAAAGAATAGTTAAAGCTCAAAAAAGTCATTAATTAATGGCTTTTTTTTCCAATTTATTATATAATAAATACCAGGTGATTTAATGTGACTAGAAGTGAAGTAGATAGACAAAAAGTCTCTCCTATGATGAGACAATATTTAGAAACTAAGGATAACTATGAAGATGTTATTTTATTTTATAGAATTGGTGATTTTTATGAAATGTTCTTTGAAGATGCAATAAATGTATCACATGATTTAGAGCTTACCTTAACAGGTAAAAATGCTGGGTTAGATGAGAAAATACCAATGTGTGGTGTTCCTCATCATGCCGCTAACATATATATTGATAAATTAATTGATAAAGGTTATAAAGTCGCAATATGTGAGCAGGTAGAAGATCCTAAGGATGCTAAAGGAATAGTTAAAAGAGAAGTAATTAGAATAGTATCAAAGGGTACCGTTATGTCAGATGATATGCTAGATGCTAAAAACAATAACTTTATTGGAGCATTAAAGGACTTAGGACACTGTTTTTCACTTTCTTATGCTGATTTATCTACGGGAGAATTTATAAGCGTATTAGTAGAATACGAACTTGAAAAAATAATAAATGAAATAGTAAATGATAACATAACAGAGTTAATAATAAATGGTAATGTTGATCCTAGAATTATAAATACTTTAAAAAATAATTATTCCATTACAATATCAAAAGAAGATTGTGATATAGAAATAAAAGAATATAAAGATTTATATAAAGATATTAAAGACGTTAGGATAATATCTTCAGTATGTGTTTTATTAAATTATTTAACAAGTACTCAAAAAAGAAGTATTGATCATTTGCAAAATGTTAAGGTAAAAGATTATAAAACTTATTTGAAGATGGATATTCATACAAAAAGAAATCTAGAATTAACTGAAAACTTAAGAACAAAAGAGCGAACATATTCACTTTTATGGTTACTTGATAAAACAAAGACTGCAATGGGCTCCCGTATGCTAAAGCAGATGATTGAAAATCCACTTATTGATAAAGAAGAAATAGAAAATAGATATGATATGGTATCTAAATTGCTTGAAGAATTCTTGCTTAAAGATGAATTAAAAGAATTATTAAATGAAGTTTATGACCTTGAAAGACTAGCAGGAAGAGTATCATTTGGTAATGCTAATGCAAGGGATTTACTTCAGCTTAAAAGCTCTCTTAAAGTATTACCTAGAATAAAAGAAATTGTAAGTATTTTAGGTTTTAACTTAGTAATAGATGACTTAACTGATTTATATGAATTTTTAGATAAAAGCATTTATGAAAATCCTCCTATTACGTTAAAAGAAGGATACTTAATAAAGTCTGGTTACAATAAAGAATTAGATGATTTAAAACTTGCTAGAAGTGGTGGTAAGGACTTTATTGCAAAACTAGAAGAAAAAGAAAAAGAAAGAACTGGAATTAAAAACTTAAGAGTAGGATATAACAGGGTCTTTGGTTATTATATCGAAGTTTCTAAAGGAAATAGCCGCCAGGTTAAAGAGGAGTTTGGTTGGGAGCGAAAACAAACGCTTGCTAATAACGAGAGATTTATTACTCCTGAATTAAAGGAAAAAGAACAACTTATTTTAGGTGCTGAAGAAAAAATAATAAACTTAGAATATGAACTTTTTACAAACATAAGATGCAAGGTAAAAGAAGTAATACCAACTATTCAGCTAACCGCTAAAATGGTAGCAAAATTAGACGTTATGATAGCTTTTGCAACCGTAACAGAAGAAAATAACTACACAAGACCAATTATTACTCTTGATAAAGAAGTTAAAATAATAGAAGGAAGGCATCCAGTAGTTGAAAAAGTATTAAATGGTGAGTTTGTATCAAATGATATAATATTTACTAAAGATAAATATGTAGAACTTATAACAGGGCCTAATATGGCAGGTAAATCAACTTATATGAGACAGATGGCAATGATTGTTATAATGGCTCAAATAGGATGTTTTGTGCCTGCTAGAAAGGCTTATTTACCGGTATTTGATAAGATATTTACTCGTATTGGAGCATCTGATGATTTAGTTAGTGGTGAATCTACATTTATGGTGGAGATGAAAGAGGCTAACCGTGCTATTTTAGGAGCAACAGAGCATAGTTTAATTTTGTTTGATGAATTAGGACGTGGTACTGCAACTTATGATGGTATTTCTCTTGCACAAGCTATTATTGAATACATTCATGATAACATAAAGGCAATTACGTTTTTCTCAACTCACTACCACGAATTAACAAGTCTTGAAGAACATAAAGCCCACATTAAAAACGTACATGTATCCGCTCATGAAGAAAATGGTGTTATTACATTTTTACATAAGGTAAAAGATGGAAGCGTAGATAAAAGTTATGGAATTCATGTTGCAAAATTAGCACAATTACCAGATTCTTTAATAAAAAGGGCAGATGAGATACTTAAAACTTATGAAAATAAAAAGCCTAAAAAAGAAGTAGTAAGTCAAATAAGTATGAATTTAGAAGAAAGTGTTGCACCTATTAATAAATATGATATAATTAAAAAGAAATTGGACGATATAAACCCACTTGAATTATCTCCGATGGAAGCTTTAAACGTATTATACGAACTTAAAAGTGAAATGGATAAAAAGGACTAGGTGATTAAAATGGATGGACAAGAAAAGAAAGATATTAAAATTCCTATAAAAGACATTGTTATGCAAGCGATGACTTCTAATGGAGCTAGATATGAGGAAGATGAGTTTAATTTACTTAGAAAGTATTTTATAGCGTGCCTAAACTTAGGTTATATGGAGCCTAAAGATTTGGTTTTAATGGTTAATAAGTTTGCATCTAAAATAAAATTTATTTCTCTTATGTTTAACAGAGTTAACAAAATGGATTATTACATGGTAAGTAATGGAGTTTTATATATAAATGGAGCTTTAAAAGAAAGTAATTCTGCATTTTATGAAACAAACTTTTATAAAGCTGTAACTGAAGTTATATTTGAAGCTAATGATAACCATATAGCACTATCAAATGCATTATGTAATATGACTGCAGAAAAAATATACACGATGGATACAATGGGTTCTAGAATCGTTATGCCAAAGACCTGTGAAGAAGAAATAATGGGAAAAAAGATTCAAATAAGAGCAGGTTATACTAATTATAATTTAATAATTTCCCTACTTAAACAATTATTTATTTGTAAGGGAATTAATGAAAATAAATTAATTCACGATATGTATTTTAATGGTTATGAATCTGTTATAAAAAATATTTTTACGGACGATAACACAAAACTATTAATAGACGTTTTAGATAAATTATGCATTATGTATATAAAAAGAATAGTAATGAAACAAACTGATTCAAGCGAACAAGCATTACTTGATAAATATCAAATAATTGTAAACGATATGTTTACTAAAATGGATCAAAATTACTTTGCATTTTGTGCTCTTATTACAACTGATGAATTAAGAGAAAAATGCATGAAGAAATTTGACTCTAAAATATAATATGGAGGTAAGCTATGAATAGAAATGAATCTAGAAGGATAATTATGACCATTTTATATCAAATATTCTTATATCAAAGAGATAAAATAAGTTATGATCTAAAAGATGTTATAGATGAGAATTTAGAGATAGATAATTTGTTTGTAAGAGAAATGGTAAATGGAGTCTTAGATAAAAAAGATGAACTATATAAAAAGGCTGATCAAAACTTAAAAGACTGGAAGATGTCTCGTTTAGGTCTAACAGATCAAGCAATATTATGCTTAGGTTTATATGAACTTCTTTATACTGATACCCCTGATGTAGTTGCAATTAATGAAGCGGTAGAACTTGCTAAATCATATTCTGATGATAAGGTTAAAAATATGATTAACAAGGTTTTAGATAACGTATATAAAGAAAAGATAAATTAGTTTACCAATTAAGGAGTATTGGGTGTATGAAAATAAATGTTAATTATGATTTACTTGATGCCGCTTCGCAGGCCAATGACGGACTTAGCTTTAAATTATATCAAAAGAATAATTTCAAAAATCCTTTTACGTATGTTAATTTAGGTTTGATGATAACACAAATGACCTTGTTATCAGAATTTAATGAAATTTCTATTCCGTTTTATGGTGCTTTATTTATAACACAAGGAGTGATTTTAAAATATTTTAATAGTAATAGAATTGGTGATATGGCTAGAGAAAATGGATTAATTAAGTTGGATACACTTTCTTTAGAACTTTTAAAATTAGATGTTATAACAACCAAAGAATTACTAAAAGATTCAAAACTTGACTCTAAGAAATACAGACTAGAATACAAAGATGATGATAGTAGTATAAAAAGTATAAAAGAATATAAATATATTGATGTGCCCCTTACAAATGGATATACTGAAACACTAGTTCAAGAACACTTTTTAGGTAGTGAAGACTATGATTTATCTATAGGTAAAAACATAAAAAGTAAACAATTTAAACCATTAAAAAATGGTATATAAAAATAAAAGTATGTGATATTTTATTTATCATCATACTTTTTTTAATATATCTAAAACATGTGATGAAGCCCCTAATAATTCTTTCATTTCACAAGTCTTAAGATGGTATTTAAAATATAATTTAAATGTTTCATCGTCCATCTTATTAATTACTGGTCTTATATAGTCTGATGGGCCATCTTGAGAAATTATCTTAACCCTTTTGAGATTTGCTTTGCGCTTTAGATAGTTTATGTCTTTTATTCTAACCATACTATATAAATCAGTTTCTTTTGGTGTTATATGAAAGTTTTTATCTACGTCACTATTTTTTATTGCAGAAGTTATGTTATTTTCCATAAATCCGTGTTTTATAATAGCATATTCATTCATGTAATAGCTTATTAAAATATAGCCGCCTTCTTTTACAATTCTTTTAGCTTCCATTAAAGCCTTTAGTTTATCTTCCATACTAATTAAATGATATAAAGGCCCAAAAAGAAGTACCATATCAAATGAGTTATCTTTGAATTTAGATAGATTTAATGCGTTGCCTTGATATGCTTTAACGTTTTTATTTTTGCTTTTTAAAGTCATTAAATTATGTTTTACAAGTTCAATTGCAGTAACATCATAACCTTTATCACTTAAATAAATAGAGTATTTACCACAACCTGCTCCAACGTCTATTATTTTTGGGTTATTCATGTTTTTTAATATCTTATCAATATATTTAATAGTAGTATTAAATTCTATAATACCGTGTCTATGGGTCAATCTTTTATCTTCATTAAATTTATTATAATAAGTAATTAGGTTTTCTTCATTCATTTTTATCACCAAAAATATGATACATAAATTGTATTTAATAATCAAGGGTATTTTGATATAATATTGATGCTGGTAAAAATAGTAATTGATAGTCATTTATAAAAATGATACAATAGTTTTATAAGAAAAGTAGGTGAATTATGGAAGATAAGTATTTAAGTGTAACTGCACTTACTAGATATATTAAATATAAATTAGATAATGATAAAAACTTACAAGAAGTCTATTTAAGGGGTGAAATATCCAATTTTAAGGCTCATACTAGAGGACACTACTATTTTACTTTAAAGGATGAAAACTCCCGTATAAACGCAATTATGTTTAGTTTTAACGCATCTAAATTAAAGTTTATGCCAGAAGATGGTATGAAAGTTTTAGTTAAAGGAAAAATAAGTGTGTTTGAATCTACCGGAAATTATCAGATATATATATCAGATATGTTAGAAGATGGTGTTGGTAATTTACACATTGCGTTTGAACAGCTAAAGAAAAAATTAGGTGATGAAGGATTATTTGATTTAAAATACAAAAAAGAAATACCTAAAATACCGATGAAGGTAGGAATTATTACAGCTCCAACAGGTGCTGCTGTAAAAGACATACTTTCTACCATTAAAAGAAGGTTTCCAATATGTAAAACAATCCTTTTTCCTTGCTTAGTTCAAGGTGAACTAGCTCGTGATGACATTGTAAAAAAACTTGATATCGCAGATAATTATGGTTTAGATGTTATTATTCTTGGACGCGGCGGAGGATCTATTGAGGATTTATGGCCTTTTAATGAAGAAGTTGTTGCAAGAAAAGTGTTTGCTTGTAAAACACCAATAATAAGTGGTGTAGGGCACCAAATTGATTTTACGATATGTGATTTTGTAGCGGATAAAAGAGCAGAAACACCAACAGGAGCAGCAGAACGTGCAGTTCCTATGCTAAGTGATTTATTGTTAGAAATAGATAATTATAAAACCAGATATTTAAATGCTATTAAAAGAGTACTTGATAATAATAAGTTAAGACTTAAAAAATTAACCGATAGTTACGTACTTAAAAATCCACTTAGTATGTATGAAATAAAAGAACAAAAGTTAGATAATTTAATTGATAAATTAAATACTAGTATGAATTCTATTATAAGTAATAATAAGGCAAGGCTAGAGATAATTAAAAACAGCATTATATTTAAAGATCCAAGCGTACTATATGAAAATAAATTTAAAAAAACTAATCATTTAATTGAAAAATTAGAGATATTAAACCCACTTAGTTCTCTAAAAAGAGGATATGCAATAATAAAAAAAGATGATAAATGCATAACTAGTTTAAAAACAATTAAAAAAGATGATATAATTAATGTGACGCTAAAAGATGGAATAGCAGAAGCTAAAGTAATGGAGGTAAAAAATGGCTAAAGAAAAAATTAAATTTGAAGATAAGTTAAATAGCTTAGAAAAAATGGTAAATGAACTTGAAAAAGGAGACGTAGACTTAGATGATGCAATAAATAAGTATACGAACGCTATGAAGCTTGCTAAAGAATGTTCAGACTCATTAAAAAGCGCTGAAGAAAACGTTAATAAAATTTTAACTGAAAACGGCGAAGAAAACTTTAAGGTGGAAGAATAATGAAAAAAAATAATACTATATTTACGGTAATAATAATACTTATTATAGTTATACTATTATTAATAAAGTTATTACCTAATATGTTAAATAAAACAAACTATGATGATTTAGAAGTTTATAAAAATAATATGGTTATTAATATAGCTAATTCTGATAAAAAACAAATAATTAGTTATTTAAAAAAAGAACGATTTGAAAAAAGTAATTCGTTAAATGAAGTAAATGGAACTTATATGATTAAATATGGTGATATAGAGCTAACGTTTAATAGTGACGGCTCATGCTACTATAAAAATAATCATACAATGGAAAATCATAATACAACGTTATCTAATGAATTAGTTAATTTCATTAGCAAATATTAATTATAAAGGAGAGAAAATATGACATTAGTAATTATGGCAGCCGGAATGGGTTCAAGATTTGGCGGCTTAAAACAAGTAGAACCAGTAGGACCAAATGGAGAATTTATTTTGGATTATTCGATTTATGATGCAATAAAAGCAGGATATAAAAAGGTAGTTTTTATAATAAAAGAAGAAAATTATGACTTATTTAGAGAAACTATAGGAAAGAGAATAGAATCTAAAATAGATGTATCTTATGCATTTCAAAAGATAGAAGATGTACCAGAAGGCGTTAATATCCCAGCATCTAGGGTAAAACCTTGGGGAACCTCACACGCTATTTTATCTGCTAAAAAATATGTAAATGAACCATTTACCGTTATTAATGCAGATGATTTTTATGGATTTGATCCTTATAAAAAAATGAAGGAATTCTTTGATAATAATAATGATCAAAATAAATATGCAATGATTGGTTATAAAACAATTAATACAATGAGTTTAAATGGTTCTGTAAAACGTGGTGTATGTACAGAAGATAATAAAGGATACCTAACAAAGTTAGTTGAATCATCAATAGAAAAAGTAGAAGATAAAATTATTGCAACACCACTTGAAGATGAAAAAACTAAATTTGAAATAAAAGAAGATACTTTAGTATCAATGAACTTCTTTGGTTTTAATACAAGTATATTTGATTATCTAGAAGATGAAATGAAAGACTTTTTTGAAAAACATAAAAATGATTTAGAAAAATGTGAATTTCTAATACCAAATAGCGTATTTAAAAGAATTGATGAAAACAAAGTGTCTGTTAAAGTACTTGATACCGATGAAAAATGGTATGGTGTAACTTATAAAGAAGATAAAAAAGATTTAGTTAATGCAATAAATAAAATGATTGAAGAGGGAAAATATCCTAAAAATCTATGGAACTAGTAAATCTAGTTCTTTTTTTCCATTTATTTTCACTTATTAAAAAATATATATTAGGTATAATAATAATGTAATTCGAATTACATTAAGGAGCATAAAAATGTCTTTTAAAAAATTAAAGAGTTTTATAGCAATTTTTTTAGTTGCTACATTTATTATGCCACAATCTTTACTCGCTTATTCTAATTATATAGTAGCAGGCGGGGAAAACATTGGTCTTTCCATTAATAATAAAGGAATAATAATCGCAGGTTTTTACAAAGTAGGAGATAAATATCCTGGATATGATGCTAAATTAAATAAAGGCGATATAATTAAAAGAGCAAATGATAAAGAAGTGTCATCGATAGATGATTTTATAGGTGCCATTAAAGAAAGTGATGGGAAAAGTTTAAAACTGGTTTATCAAAGAGAAAAACAAAACGAGACCACGACTTTAAATTTAACCGATGAAAATGGTACTTTAAAAACGGGATTATACGTAAAAGATATGATATCAGGTATTGGAACACTTACATATATAGATCCAGAAAGTAAGATATATGGTGCGTTAGGTCATGAGGTTTTAGAACAAACAACCGGTACGATGATAAATGTACGTGATGGTAAGATATATAACTCAAACGTAACTTCTATTGAAAAATCAATAAGAGGTGAGCCAGGAGCTAAAAACGCAAATACTAATAGTAATGATGTCTTTGGTGATGTAAAGGAAAATAAAGTATCTGGTATATTTGGAAATTACACAAAAGAAATCAATAAAAACAACTTATACAAAGTAGCAGATTATGAGGATATAAAACTTGGAGAAGCTAAAATAATTACGGTTATAGAAGGCACGTTAAAGAAGGAATATAGCGTAAATATACTTAAAGTAAATAATGATAAAACAGATAATAAAAACATCCTTTTCGAGATAACCGATAGTAATTTAATTGATAAAACAGGCGGTATTGTTCAAGGAATGAGTGGGTCACCAATAATACAAGGAAATAACATAATTGGTGCGGTAACAAACGTGGTAGTAAATAATCCAAAACGAGGTTATGGAATACTTATAACAACTATGCTTAAAGAAGGTGAAAATTAGGAACTTTTGTTCCTTTTTTTCTAATATTGTGATATTATAAGCGTATGGAGATTGGTATTATGAAAAATATAAATTTAAAAGAATTCTTACTTGGTTTAAATTTTTTTGATAATAAATTTTTATGTGAGGAAGAAAAAAAATTTTTAAAGTATATAAATATAAAGAATAGTAAGGATGTATTAATGTATTTAGAAGTAATATGTAAAGATTACTGCAGGAAAAATAAAACTAGTAAAAACTACGCATCATATTTAACGGAAACAATTAAAAGAGCATACATTACAGAGTTTTTAAACATTAATAAATATGATGAAATAATTTTAGAAAACATGAATAAATATTCAGATAAAAAGCTTGAATCAATAGTACTTGCAATAGATGCAATTAACAGTTTTAAAGATGTTGGAATATTAATTTTACCAAATGAGTTTAAATTTAATGATGATAAAATTATAGATTCTATAGAATTAAGATTATCTAAATAGACTCTATTTCCGCAATATTAAGGTTATTTTTATTATAATTTTTAATTACTATATAAAGTCCAATTAACGCTGCAATTATAGATAATATTGCAGTTTTACTTTGCAGTAATAAATCATTTTCATCCGTTTCGTGATATTTATGTGATATTTTATATTGATTATACGTAATATATAAAAATAAAAGTGCTACTATAAATACCAATATGGTCTGCATCAAAGATATTTTTTGTGCTTCTTTATCATTATATAATCTATTACCATTTCTAAGGGATTCCCTTTTATCTACGGACAAAGTAAAAGAAACTACAAGTGCTATAATAAAACCTGTAGTTGCAATTAATTGTAAATTAATATATTTAATTTTTTCCTCGTTTATATCTATATTCATATTAAATTATATTAAATAAAAAAATAAAAAGAATGCTTTTGTTTGCATTCTATCTTGAAAATAGGGGAGAAAGTATCGCTGCAAAAGCAGAACCTACCATTGCTATTAGTGCAACCCATACAAAGAACTTTCTCCAGTTTATTTTAAATTTTTTTCTTTTTTTACTATCCTTATTTTTAGACATTTATCTATTCACCTCATACTAATTATAATATAAAATGTAGAAAAATAAAAGTAATAAAACTTTATTTAGATAATATAGTTAATTAGAACAAGGAGAAAAAATATATGAAAAAGATAATTAACTACTTATTTGAAACAATAAAAAAAGAAAGAATCTTATTAACTTTTATTATTATACTTTTTATTTTAGGACTTGTTTTTGGATCTTTATTTATTAATTTTGTAAGTAATGATGATAAAACAATGCTAATAAATCAAGTTACTTCATACTTTAATAATATAAGTAAATTAAATGATAGTGTTTTTGGAATAAAGGTGGTATTACCAGAAATATTAAACAATTCACTTCAACTACTTTTAATATTTATATTAGGTATTTCCATGATTGGTTTATTTGCGGTTATTATAATCATTTTCTTTAAAGGATTTACTCTAGGAGTAACACTTGGTACTATTTTGTTAAAATACAAATTAAAAGGTGTTTTAGCAAGTGTTTTATATGTTGCTCCTTGTCTTATTATTAACACGTTAATATACATATTTATGTCATTTTTTGCTCTTAATGCATCCATAAAGTTTCTAAAAGCATTATTTAAGAAAGATAACTTAAATTTTAAAAGTTTTTTAGGTAAGTATTTATTAGCATTTTTATGTTCTTTATTATTAATTGGCATAAATACGGTAATTGATGCTTTTTTAACTCCTGTTTTGCTTAAATTATTTACACTTATTATCTAGCGCTTTTTAAAAGCGTTATTTTGTTTTATATGTAGAATTATTGACAAAGTTGTAAAAAAGTGTAAAATTATAAGTATAGTAAATAGAGTAGAGGAGAGATAGTTATGGATAAACTTAACGAAATTTTACAAGAAGTTGGGATTTCCAAAGTTAAATTAGCAAAATATTTAGGAGTTTCTAGGCAAATGATTTACAATTATTTAGAAATGAATGATATTTCTAGATGGCCTAAGGATAAAAAAATGAAATTATTTAACTTACTTGACATTAAGGAAGCATCTGAAATAAATAATATTAAAGTTGATACAGAATTTATTAATAAAGTTGATACGGTTTTAAACGGCGAAAATTCAAACTTGAATTCTTTAAATACAGAAACAATCGAGTTTAAAGAATTAAAACCTCGTGAGCAAGAATTACTTAATGATATTATATTTATAATTAAAGAACGTTTTATAGAAAATTCTTCTGAAGCATACGTTACCTATAAGTACTTATTAAATTTTATTCAGGGATTAGAAAACGTAAAAGAATTAAAATATATGATGGGTTATATTGTTAAATTGTTAGGATTTGTTGATCCAGAAGAATATGCGTTTAACGAAGAAGAACAATTTATTTTTGAAAGCATTATGCATTCTGCTATGATATTATATCGTAATGGTGGTGCATCTAAAACAAAACTTGCTGAGCAACACAAGAAGTTCGTTATGGAAATAGAACATAAAAATGAAGAAAAACTAAGTCGTACACAAGAGATAAACACTGCTAAAATACAAGCTTTACAAGAACTTGGCTATACTGAAATCAATCAGGATAATGCATCAGAAGTACTTGCTAAGATAGCTGAAATACAGTCTCGTGATGTATAACTTAACTACTACACATTAGTTCATATAATACATATTATGTTAACATTTTATTTTTAAAACATTAGATAGTTAGTTTAATAAAAACTACACTATCTTTTTTAATATATACTAACCTATTTGTTAATACGAATTAAAATTAATATTAATATAATAAGTATAAATTTCCATAAGTTAATAATCATTATTTATTAGTTCATGTACATATATTTATATTTATAGTTATATTTATATTTATTATTTAATATATAACTTATAAATATGTTATATTAACCTGCTTATCACATTAATGAAAAAGTATAATGTTTCCTAGAACAAATCGAGGCTCATAGTCACCCATTAAAATATTTAAAATGAGCTTAGAATCATCATTAGCTATTAGTAATATACACTAAAACATAAAAAAATAGGCATGTATGTCATGCCTTATACCAAACTATACTACCCACCCGATTAGATAGTAGTAGGGGAATCTATAATCTAATTATTGATTATAAAAATATCTATATATTTCACCCCAATTATTAACCGTAACTATATTATTAGATGAAGCAGGCCGTACTGGTCCATCTTTAAAGTAAATAGATGTACAAGCATCTTTTACATATTCACAAATATATAAATTATCATCTATCATATAATCAATTTTATATTCTAATATTTTATCTAGTTTTTTATTTGATTTATATATTATTTTTTCAAACATATTATATAGATCGTACTTTTTTAATAGTGTGTTTGTTAAATCTATTTGTTTTTGGCTAAAAAAGCCTCTAGCTGTTATAACATATAGTTTGTATCCCCTACTCTTTAAATAACTAAGTACGTAGCTTACTCCTGGCATAATTCCGCATCTTTCTTCAATATCATATACGTTTTTAGCGTAGAAGCTTTCTGTAAATTCCTTATCCCAATTATATCTATCCTGAAATCTAATGTTTCTATTATCTACTTTGTTATTTAGGCCATAATTGTTAATGTCTTCTATTTCTGATGCCACCCTAAAATATCTTTCAGTATCAAATATTACCCCATCTAAATCAATTGCTATTGTTTTACTCATTATTATACAACCTTTCTTACATGTTATCTAAATCTTCTAAAAACATCATAATAAATAGGACTATGTTCTACTCTCCTACGTACTTTTTATACATGTATTTTAAATATTTTTTATTTAAAACTCCATCTATGCCAATATCTATCATATCACTATACACATTAATTAGCATATCTTTAATTTTAGGATTAATATATTTTAAATCTTTTCTATTTAAAAAGTAATTTAATTGTGAATTTAAGTTCCATTTATCTTTTAAATACGTTTTAGATGCTGCAATATTATCACATATTAATTCTACTACATATTTATACGGTATAACAGGCGTCTTTAAGGGACTATTAAAATCATACCAGTACTCAAAATGATGTTTATTTCTTCCTTTATGGTGAAGCCATGCCTTAGAATAACCATTTACTTTTTTACAAGTACTAATGGGGCTGAAATTACCATTATAATATTTAACTCCTTCTAAAAACTCAAGTAAACTATACTTAGATAAATCATGAACTAATCCTCTAAATGGTATTCCTGCTTTAACACAGTATTTAAACACTAAAAACCTATGTTTATTAATCGTATTTAAATGCCCAAAAAACTTTTTTAACTTCATACTATCACCACATATATTATAGCATAATTAGCATGCTTTTCAATTTTTAACTAATTTGTCAAAATGATTATTTTTTAGTAAATTTTTATATGCTCCTTTACCTACTATTCTTCCTTTACTTAATAAAATGATCTCGTCAGATATTTTCATTACCTCTTTTTTATGTGTAATTATAATTACCGTGTGACTATCTTTTAATTCTTTTAAAATACTTATTATTTTATTAGTTGTTTTTATATCTAACGATGATGTTACTTCATCAAATAATAGAATTTTTGAGTCAGTTAAAAGTGTTTTTGCAAGTGATAATAATCTTTTTTGACCACCTGATAAGTTAGCGGCGTTTTCGGTTAAAATAGTATCATATCCTTTAGGCATAGATTGTATTAATTCATGAATTCCAACTTTTTTACATATTTCAATTTGTTTTTTTTCATCCTTACAAGCCATTTTTAAATTATCTTTTATACTCATATTAAATAGAAAACTTTCTTGGTTAACAACTGCCACGTTCTTATAGTAAGTATCCTTTTTATATTCTTCTATTTTTGTACTATCAATTAAAACGCAGCCACAAGATGGTTTATATAATCTTAACAAAATATTAAATATAGTTGTTTTACCACTTCCTGTCTTTCCAGTAATTACGGTAATTTCACCAGGTTTTGCATCAAAGCTTATGTTTTTAATTGTACTTACACCATTATATGCAAAAGAAACGTTTTTAAATTCTATGTGTCCATTTATATTACCACAATTTATAGAACCAAAAGAATTGGTGCAGTTTTTATCTAACAGGTTATATACTCTTTCTAATGAAATATTATATTCTCTAACCTTTGACATATCTTCTACTAACTTAATAGAATAAGTAAATATATTATCAAAATAATTTATTAATAAAATTATTATTCCAATCGTTACTTTACCATTAAACAAAAGATACATAGATAAAATATATAATATTATTTTGGATAGATACATAATGAATTTTAATAGAACGTTATGTGCTATTACGTATTTTCTTTTTTCCATGTATTTATTAGCCCACATTTTTCTTAATCCACCATATTTTCTATTTAAACTGGGTTTTATATTTGACGTTTTTATTTCTTTTATTCCGTTTAAAGTTTGTCCTAACATACCTATTAATTTGTCTAAATACATTCTTTGACCACTAAAGTAGTATGTCTCTTTTTTGGTTAAATAGTTTGCTAAAAAGATATATAAAGCGGTTATAAAAAATAAAAATACTCCAAAAATGAAATAAGTTTTTATAAAAAATATTAGCATGCATATTATAAGTATTAGGTTATGCATAAAATCAAACATGTAATCTGCCATAACTGAAATATTTATAATATCAATATTTACGGTACTTATTATTCTGCCCTTTAAAGTATTTATAAGTTTATCATCATAGTCATAAACACTACTTATAACTTTTTTATGAATGTTTATAAAAGTATTTTTAAAAAATGATGAATATGATTTGCATGCTAAAAAAGAAAAAGTATTTGTAGTTACAAAAAGAGCTAATAAAACAATTAAAAGCTTTGTAAATTCATTTATATTTTTGTTTGTTAACGCATCAATTATTTTAGATTGATAAATAGGCGTTATGAAGTTAAGTGCTCCTAAAACAGATAATATTACTATGAAAATATATAATATCCATTTTGTTTGCTTTGTAATCTTAAAATATTTTTTAATCATTTATACCACCAACATAATTTTAACAAGTTGAAGTATAAAAAAAGAAACATTTTTAATATCAATTATGTTTCTTTTTTTATTGGTACGTATATGAAACAATTATCATTTTTATATACTTCTATTTTTAATTTACTTATGGTATTTATACGTGATGAATTATTCCATATTTTATTTATAAAATTATATGTTTTTATTATATCCTTTTGTTTTAATGAACCAACCTCAAATATAGCGTATTTACCATCTTTAATTTTTAAAACATCACTTTCTTTAATTCTTTTTTTACTTCCTAATAAATAGTAGTATTCTCCATTTTTAAAGTATGATATGGCATATCTTTCATTTTCATTATACATGTCATACGATTTATTTTCCTTAAGTTCTTTATAAAGTATTCTTATTTTATAATGAAAATCTTCTAAGTTTTTAGCAAATACTGTATTTCCGTAAACGTTAAATGTTTTTATATTTTTAATAGAAAATTTTACAATGTTATCATAACTAAAATTATAGCTAAAGTCTATTTTTGGAAACATTTTATATACACTACTTTTATCTTTTCTGACTTTTGATGGAGCTACATTAAACTCTCTTTTAAAACTTCTAGCAAATGAAACGCTTGATTCGTATCCATATTTTACTGCAACATCTATTATCTTATTATCTGTGCTTTTTATTTCTTCATAAGCTAATGAAAGTCTTCTTTTTCTTATGTATTCTTTTATACTAGTATTAGTTACTATGCTAAATACCCTTTCCATTATAAACATATTTAATCCAAGTTTTTTTGCTAAATATTTTAAATCTATTTTTTCTGTTAAATTAGATTCTATATAATCTACTATTTTATTTAATAATTCATAATTCATATATGATCTCCCACAATCTTTTTACACTAAATTATGGTATCACATGTTATATAAATAGTAAATAATTAAAGTTATAAACTCATAAGTATGTGACTTAATACCATTACCCCAAAGCCTATTAAAAAGTACTTTAAAACGCTTTTTAACGTGCCTTCTTTATATGCGCCTGGAATTAATTCATAAACAGATATATGAATCATAATGCCCGCTATAATGGCGTATAATGCTGCCATTACATGATCATTTATTAAAGGGGCTAAAAATAAGTATGCTAATATACTTCCTAAAACTTCACTCATGCCGGATAATAAAGCATATAAAAAGGCTTTTAGTTTGTTATTAGACGAGTGATATATTGGAACTGCAATAGATATTCCTTCTGGAATATTATGAAGTGCTATTGCAATAGTTAATGTGATTCCTAATTTTAAATTATTATTTGAAGTAATAAAGGTAGCAATTCCTTCTGGAATATTATGCAACACAATAGCTACCATACTTATTATTCCTATTTTATATAAGCTTTTATTATCAGTATTTAAGTTATTATCAGGTAAGTATTTATCTATTAACATTGATATAATGATACCAAATGTCATAAAAATTAAGCTTAATATAATTTTAGGAAACAAGTTATTACTATCTAGTATCATTCTAAAAGAATTAGGAAGTAAATCTGTTAATGACACACACATCATAACACCAGATGCAAAAGAAAGACTAACTTCTACTATCTTATTATTTTTTCTTTTATCAAAAAAGATAACTAAAGCTCCTATAACAGTTGATATACCAGCTAAAAAAGACAATATAAAAGCATATAAACATCTATTTGGCATAATTATACCTCCTTTTAATTTATATGCTTAAAACGGCTTAAATTTGTTTATTATTTTCTTTATCAGTTACATATTTTTTCATGCAATCAACAAGTCCTTCTATTCCGTTAACATTAGATGAATAAAAGAAGATATTAGAATCATCTTTATAAAAAGGATTAAACCCATATACGTTTATACTATTACAATTAAGTTCATGGTTTATTAGTTCTATGTTATAAGGATTTAAAAAATCATCAGCAAATATAATATCTTTAACATCATACGTTTTGCTTAAATCTTTAGCATATGATGCGATTTTATCTTCTTTATAGACCCCTTTATAATTTTCCTTAGTGATGAATCTTCCATCTGAAGAAACTTCTAATTCACCTAAAGCAAAAAATTGAAGTCCCAACTTGATATTATCATTTTTAACATATTTATTAAAAAACTTTATGTAATCTTCTAAAAATTCTTTCCTATCGTCCGCGGTTAAAAAAGAAAAAATAATTTTATCAGAATAGTTAGTATCCACTAATTGTTTCATTAACTTCCCAAGTTCATTATATTTATTAAATTTATTTTCTGGATTCTTAGTATTACTAAAAGTACCAGATATATCACATGCAAATAAAATTATCTTTTCTTTGTTATTCAATTTAATCATTCCTTACTTCATTTATTATGTTCATTATTTCGTTTTTATGTAAATCTCTTTCTTCTTTCGTTTTTCCTTCAAATCTAACCGTTATATAAGGCCCAGTATTAGATTTTCTAACTAAAGCAAAGCCATTTCCATATTCGATTCTAACACCATCAATGTCTATTATCTCATATTTTTTGGATTTTGCATACTCTAAAACTGCATTAACTATTTTATCTTTATTTTCCTCTCCTACTTCAATATAGCTTTCAGGAGTTGAATAATATGTTGGAACATCTAAAAAATAGTCAGATACATTCATATTAGTATTAGATAGTATTCTAAGTAATCTACCTGCTGCATACAAAGCATCATCATAACCATAAAACTCATCATTAAAACATACGTGACCTGAAAATTCTCCTGCAAAATCATAATTGTTTTCTTTAACGGCCTTTTTAAGGTATGAATGTCCAGTTCTGTTAAACTTCGTATTAAGTCCTAGGTTTTCTAGTGATTCTTTTAAGGCTTCAGAACATTTAACATCAAATGATGCGGTTTTATTAAGGCAAGTTTTATATATGCTTTTCCAAATAATTAACATGAACATATCGGTTTTAACAAGATTCCCTTTTTCATCTACTATACCGATTCTATCACCATCACCATCAAATGCTATTCCAACAGATGCACCCACTTCTTTTACTTTTTCTTGTAAAGCTACCATGTTACTTTCTACTGCAGGATCTGGAATGTGGTTTGGAAATGATGCGTCTGGCTCGCAATAAAGTGGTACAACACTTACGCCCAAATCCTTTAATATTTCGGGATTAAAATAACAAGTAGTACCATTACCACAGTCTACTACAGCTTTTATCTTTCTTGGACCTAAAGTAATTTTATTAATTATCATTTTTTTATAGTCAAAAGTTAAATCATACGTACTTACATGCCCTATTCCATCTTTAAAATTACCTGATAATATAAGATTTAAAAAGTCTTTAATTTTTTCTCCGTACATACTTCCATTACTATCACATAGCTTAAAGCCATTATATTCTTTAGCACAGTGAGATGCAGTTATCATAACGGCATAATCTTCTTTAAAAAATTCTCTTGCGTAATAAAGCATAGGAGTAGTACATAAACCTATATCTATTATTTCTGCTCCCGATTTTAAGGCACCTTTAATAAAATTAGTATTAAGGGCGTTAGATGACGTTCTAGCATCGTGTCCAACTATTATTTTTCCTTTTGATATTGTTGCAAAAGCAAGTCCAATTAAATATGCTAAATCATTAGTTAATTCCTTTTCATATATTCCCCTAATATCATAACTTCTAAAAATTTCCTTTACTATTTCCATTTTATATTCCCTTTTTATTACGTGGGTGATACCTATCGTAATCCTTTCTTTTTTTATTATTTGATATATGTGTATATATTTGAGTTGTTTTTATATTTTCATGACCTAACATTTCTCCTATACTTCTTAGGTCCGCTCCATTTTCTAAGAGATGTGTTGCAAAAGAATGCCTTAGTGTATGGGGTGAAAAGTCTTTTTCTATCCCTACTTCTTTTGCAGTTTTCTTAAGTATTTTAAAGAAACCTTGCCTTGTTATACCTTTTCCATAACTACTAATAAAAACTTTATCAGTTAAATAGCCTTTGAGTAAAGAATCACGATATATATTAATATAATTATCTAGTAATTCTACCGTGCTAGATGCAATTGGAACTATTCTTTCTTTTTTTCCTTTACCATAAATTCTTACGTAACAATCAGATAAGTTAATATCATTTACTTCTAGATTAACTAGTTCTGATACCCTTAAACCTGCTGCATACATAAGTTCAATCATAGCTTTATCACGCCACTTTTTAGCACTATCAGGTCTTATGTTAAGAAGCATTAAAACTTCCTTTTTATTAAGAGTTTTAGGAAGTGTTTTTTTGATTTTTGGTGATTCTATTTTTTCACAAGGATTAATATTTAGTTTATTAGTTTTCATTAAATAATCAAAAAATGTTTTTACGCTAACTATTTTTCTTGCAATTGTCTTATCCTTTTCATTTATATTATTTAAATGTTCTATATAACTTCTTATATCGTCTGTTTTAACATCAATTATTTTTTTATTATCTAAATATGAAGAAAATTCTTTTAAATCACTAAGGTATGCATCTTTTGTATTACAACTTAGTTTTTTTTCTATATAAACATAATTAATATAATCTTCTATATCTTCAATCATATTACCACCATAACAATTATATAATTAAATAAAAAAAATAACAAGAATTACTTGTTACTTTTCAACCCCATTAATAGCATCCTTTATAGCACTTGGCACAGTGTCATCCGTAAATGCAAGATTAGGTTTATACTCACTTTTTTTATCATTATAACCTAATTTAAAAGCTAGCCTTCGTAAGTTATGCAATAAGCTTAAATAATTTTCACCCTTATGTACAAGCGACTCATTTAAAATATTAAAGTCACTAGAGCTTATTAAAAATACTAAATTTCTTTCATCACAACTTAAGTATAATGGATCAAGTTGATTAATATTTTCTTTTATATAATTAATATAAACTCTTATATTACTTTGATCTTTAGGAATACTTAAAACTTTCTTTATAAATGCATCATTTATAAAATTTAGCATTTTGTTAAATCTTAGGTCATCTAAAGAATACTTATTTAGATTCTTTATGTAGCTTTTTAAATACGTTTCATATGAAAACATAATTTGTCTTTTAAAACTATTTCCAAAATCTAATTCATCAACTTTTATTTTCATTTTTTTACTCTGTTGTTCTATAAATTCATTAATGTTATATTCATTTATCATCACAACTTACCACCCCTTTTTATTCTACGCCTTGTATAGCGCATCTTATGTTAGAATATTTCACATTGTCTTTATCTTCATCACTATATTTTACTTTATTAACATAATTTTCTATTCCAAGCATGTTAGCTAGAGCATATAATTTTAAATGAAATTTTTTATAATTAAAACATTTAGTAAGACAATATATTTCTCTGTTATATGTATTGTTTACTATTGTTTTTTTTTAAGTCCTTTAAATCTGGTTGCACATCTAATTTGGAAATATTAATATTTTTAATGTTGCCTTTTATATAATTAAAAATAAGTTCATCTCTATCACTATAATATATTAAGGTTGATATGTTTTTCTTAAAATTACTGTCAAAAATTTCAAGGGCATCAAACTTTCTGATATTGCAGCTACTATTAGCACCATTAATTTTTTTTATAAACGATTCTAAATAAGCAATATAAACGTTAGTAATTACTGTTATTTGTTCATTTGTTGCATTAAGTTCCTTTAAAAACTTATTCATATTATTTATGTATGTTTCTTTTTCCATTATACACCAATTTTCTTTTTGATACCTATATACTTTATCAGAAAAACATTTGTTTGTCAAAATATAATTATACTGATATAATTATATAGGTGATTAATTATGAATAACGAACCATTAGCTAATGCTCTAAGACCCAAAAAACTATCTGATGTTATAGGTCAAGAGCACTTAATTGGCAAGGATAAAATACTTACAAATTTAGTTAAAAATAAAAAGATATTTTCATTAATCTTATATGGTCCTCCAGGTGTTGGTAAAACTTCTATTGCAAATGCTATAACAGAAGAATTAGGTGTAAAACATCGATTTTTAAATGCCACGTTTAACAATAAGAAAGATTTTGAAATAGTGTTTGAAGAAACCAAACTATACGGAAATATAGTTCTTGTAGTAGATGAAATACATAGACTTAATAAAGATAAACAAGACCTTCTTTTACCTATGCTTGAAAATGGATTAATAACGTTAATTGGACTTACAACATCTAATCCTTATCATAAAATAAATCCCGCAATCAGAAGTAGATGTCAAATATTTGAACTTATGCCTTTAAAAAAAGAAGACATTTCAAAAGGGCTTTTAAAAGCATCTAAAAGTCTTTCTGAAATAAAGATAGATAAAGATGCATTAGATTTAATTGCTACTATGTCAAACGGGGACTTTAGATTTGCAATTAACTTACTTGAAGTTGCATATTATAGTAGTAGTGATAAAAAAATAACAACATCACTTATTAAAGAAATTAATAATAAAGCATCAAGTCCAATGGACTCTGATGAAACGGGACACTATGACGTATTATCAGCCTTTCAAAAATCAATTAGGGGATCAGACGTTAATGCTGCACTTCACTATTTAGCAAGGTTAATATCATCTGGTGATTTAGATAGCATATATAGAAGAATGACTGTCATTGCATATGAAGATATAGGACTTGCTAATCCAAACATGGGTGTTAGAGTTGATGCTTGCATTAATGCTTGTGAAAGAGTTGGCCTTCCAGAAGCTAGAATACCACTTGGTGACATGGTAATAGACTTATGCTTATCTCCAAAATCAAACAGTGGACATACCGCACTTGACCTAGCCTTAAAAGACGTAGAAAATGGTAACATAGGTAAAGTCCCATCACATATAAATGCGCAAGCCTTTGGCTATAAATATCCTCATGATTATCCAGGAAGTTACGTTGTTCAGCAGTATCTTCCAGATGAACTTAAAAATAGAGTCTATTACAAGCCTAAAAACAATAGATATGAAAAAATGCTTAAAATAACGTTAGATAATATAGAAAAAATAAAAAGTAAGGGAAATAATTAAAATTCCTTACTTTTTTTGTTATACTATTCATCATCTTCGTCATCATTTTCATATTCATAATCAAATGATAAACTCTTATTTAATTCTTCATCTATTTTATTTGAAACGTCAGAGCTATCTTCTTCCTCTTTTTGTCTTTTAGCCCTTTCAAGCTCCTCTCTTTCAGCATATGATAGTATTCTAGTTTCTTCTTCCTCATCATTATCAATGTGAACCATCTCATCATCTAAATCATCATCATACTCTTCTTCATATGATTCTTTATTATCTTTTTCTTTAGGCTCACTAATAGGAGGCATTTCAATTGTTTTTTCATTTTCAAAGTCTTCGTTATTTTTATTTTCCTTATTTATAGGTTTCTTTTTACCATCAGATTTCTTATCTTTATTATCATCTTTGTCATTATCTTTCTTCTTTTTATTTTTCATAACAACAACTATTATAACAATTATAATTATAAGAATTAGAACACCTATTATATAAGGAATGATATTAGTACTTTCCTTTTGAATTATTATTCTATAAGTATCTGTATCACCATTTTGAGCGGTAACAATTATTTTAACAACGCTGCCATCTTCTAGATTTTCATTGCCTTCAATATCATAGTTTGCTTTTTTATCTTTTGTGTTAACCGTTATATCAAGTTCGGTATCTTCTTTTTTAATGTTTAAATAAAACGTTTTAGAATTCTTGTCAAAGTTTAAATGATATCCTCTTATTTTAATACTTTTAATATCAGTATTAGAAGATTCTTCTTTATCTTTTCTAGTTACTATAACCTTGTAAAACTTAGTTGTATTACTCTCTGATTTTACTGAAATTGTATACTCATTATCTCCTACTTCAAGCACTTTAGGTCCGTCAATTGTAACTGCTGCAGCATCATCTTCAGAAGTTGCCTTAATAGTAGCTTTTTTAACTTTATTTTCTACTTCAACAAAGTATTTAGTTTTAGTTTTATCAAAAGATTCTATTTTCTCACCATTAACTGTTATACTTTCTAAGTAATTATTATCTGACTTAGCCTTAGTTGTTGTAGTCGTAGTTTTTGTCGTCGTAGTTTTTTCATTAACTGATATAGTAACAGTTTTATAAGTTGTTTCTCCATCATCACTAATAAGCGATATATCATAATCTCCTGCTTTTGATGCTTTAAATTTTATAGTTCCATTTTTATCCATTGAAACAGATCCTTCATAAACCTTTAAATCAGTAGATATAGAAACTGGCTTAGCGGTTGTAACAGAACATGCAAAAGGTTCATTTACATAAGCCTTATCACATTTAATACCATAAGTATCAGCAGCTTTTACGTTTATACTAAAAATTAACATTCCTAGAATAAACATTAAAAATAATTTTACTTTTTTCATTTTTTCAACTCCTATTTTATATAAGCTATTGTAACATTTTATTTAATTTATTACAAGTACTACTCTTATTTTATTTTTTAGGTTTTGTATTTGCTTTTTTTGTTTTTTTATAGTTTTCTTTTTTATCTAAGTCTTTATAATTATTATCTAAATATGTTTTATCTTTGATAAATTCTAAATTACTATTACTTGTAATATCATTATTTAAATTATGTTTAGCAAGATTTTCTAATTTATATTTATTTAAAAACATTTTTGTTTTATTAAACATTTTCATCACTCCTTATAATATCATTTATAACATAACTTGCTAGAAATATACCTGCACTATTAGGTACCATAGCCATAGAACCTATTTTCCCAGATTGCTTTATTAAAGGTATTTCTTTTGAACAAACAACAGGAAGTTTATAATCAATATTTTCTTTTCTAAGTGTATACCTTAGTTTTTTTGCTAAAGGATCATACTCTGTTTTCCAAATATTTGATATATATAACTTATCAGGCTTAATTCTATTACCTGTACCACATGAAGATATAATCTTAATATTATGTTTAATTGCATGTTTAACTAACAATACTTTAGCATTTATATCATCACAGGCATCAATTATATAATCAGTTAAAGGAAGTGATAAATTATCATCCACCTTAGCATTAATTGCTTTAACCAAAACATTCGGGTTAATTAATTTTATTCGTTCTTTTGCAATTAATACTTTTGATTTACCAATATTATTAGTTAAACTAAGTATTTGCCTATTTAAGTTACTTTCTTCAAAGTCATCAAAATCTATTATCGTGATGTAATTAATACCGCTTCTTATTAACATCTCAAGGCAAGAACCACCAACACCACCTACACCTACTAGTAAAACACTTGTGTTTTTTAATTTGTTTATCTTTTCATCAGCAATTATTTTTCTTGTTCTTTCAAACATATCCATATTTATCACCTAGTTAAATTATATAAATTTTAATAATTTTTTGCAATAAAAAAATGACCCAGAGAGTCGTTTACTAGCAAGATAAACCTGCAAACTAACGCAGGTGGGCATCCCACAATGATTTTAGACTTCTTAAATAAATTTAAGCATGAACACCATCATTGATTCTGATTCCCTTTAAAATCTTAGCGGGTTAAATGTGCCAGCTTACGATATCTCTAGGTCATTTATATTATATCACTAATTAATGTATTTATACAAGTGTTATAAGTAAACTTTACACTTAAGAATAATTGAAATATGAAATAAATTCTTCCATCAAGTTTATTATGTTTTCTAGTGAATCATCTTCATCACTAGTTTCTAATCTCTTGTTATTTATAACTATCCTCATCGTAGGAATATCACATATCAAGGAAGTTACGTTTATAATTTCATTTTCTTTTTCTTTATTAGGAACGTTATTTTCATCAATTTTTATATTATACTTAACGCCAAGTTCTTTAAGTCTATCAAATAAGTAATCCATTCCTCTTAAAGTTTCCCTGTTATTTGTTACTATATCTATATCTGTATCATCTTTAAACGTACTAGAATGAATATCTAATAATAATTTAATATTATATGAATTGACTAGATTAACTACGGCATTTTTATATGCGTTTTCCTCATCTGTATTAGGATCTGCGTGTGTAAATATTTGAAATATAGCATATGATGATGTAGCATTTGCTAAAAATCTTGTAAGTGCTCCGGTATATTTTTCAGCATCTCTTACATCTTCGCCGCGTATTTGATTAACCGAGTGAGGTGCAGAAAGTAAAACAGGCACATTACCAGATAAAACACGATATTTTTCTTCTGTCCACACGTTAGTACCAAAGTATTCATTGTTAGCAAAATCAGCTTCTAAAGCTATTATTTCATCGTTCATACTCCCACTCCTATTCTTAATCTAAATTAATTATATATTATTTTTAGTTAAAATACAATAATGAATAAAAAAAAGAACTATATAAAAGTTCTTTTAACGTAAACAATGTTAAGGAGTAATTCTATTAGGCCCTCTAAATAAGAACATTGTTTCTTTTAGTGATGGTAATCCTAATAATAACATTGTTAATCTATCAATACCAAGGGCAAATCCTCCGTGTGGTGGACATCCATATTTAAAGAAATCTTTGTAAAATTTGATGTCATCTCCCAATCCTTTTTCCTCTGCTTGTTTTACTAAAATATCATATCTATGTTCCCTTTGAGCTCCTGTAGTTATTTCTGTACCTTTCCATATAAGATCATATCCTTGAGGAACATCATTTTTTCTCATATGATAAAACGCTCTTTTAGTTTTACTGAAATCTGTTACAAAAATAAATTCGTGTCCAAATTCTTCCATAGCATAGCGACTAGTTAGTTTTTCTGCCTCGGCATTCATGTCACCAATATCATGATCAGGAACCTTATAACCATACTTTTCAGTTAGCTTTTCATACAAATCTTGCAATTTGATTCTTGGAAATGGTTTAGTTGGAATTGCAACATCAACACCATATGTTTCTTTAATTAAATCACCATATTTTTCCTTTACTGCCTTTAATCCTTCTATCAATAAATCCTCTTCCAAATCCATTACATCTTCATATGAGTCTATGTAGCTGAATTCTATATCAAACGAAGTAAATTCTGTAGCATGACGATTAGTATTGGAATTTTCAGCTCTAAAACAAGGTGCAACTTCAAATACTCTACCAAATCCTGACGCCATAGCCATTTGTTTATAAAATTGTGGTGATTGTGCTAAATAGGCTTTATTTCCAAAATAATCTACTTCAAACACTTCACTTCCTGATTCAGAAGCCGCTCCAATTAATTTTGGGGTATGTATTTCCGTGAAATCATTATCATACAAATATTTTCTCATCGCTCTTACAAACTCGCTTTGAATCTTAAATATATTCATATTATAGTCGTTTCTTAAATCAATAAATCTATTATCCATTCTAGTATCAATTTGAGCAGCATCTTTATTAGTAATACTAATTGGTAATTCTGGTGCAGCTAAACTTGTTATCTCAAGACTAGTAGGTATTATTTCCATACCACCCATTTTAACGTTTTCGTTTTTTATTAATCTGCCTGTTACTTTAATAGTTGATTCGTTTGTTAAACCTTCAACCTTTTTAACCATTTCAGCATTCTTTTCTTCTGATTTTTCTATTGTTATTTGAACTCTTTGAGTACCATTTCTAAGTACTATAAATTGAACCCATTTAATGTTTCTAACTTTTTCTGCAAAACCAGAAATTGTTATTTCTTTATCTATGTATTTTTCAAATTCTATCATTTTATTATTCCTTTCATTTTAACTTTTTATTTCCATTTCCCTAGATATAAATCTATCAACATATTTTTCATGTCTATCTTGATTTATTTTTTCTTCGTGTGGGATATAAAAATCATCTAATTCCTCATTTTTTCTTAATATACCAAATAATGTATTTAACTGATCATTAGTTACTTCTTTTTCATTTATAGTTTTATCTGGATATATTATTATAGCTTTTCTAGATTCTGCATCATGTCCATAATATACATAACCATAAAAGTGTACTAATAGATCTTGTTTGTTCTTTAATTTAGAAATTATGTATAACAAACTCCCGTTTGGATTTGCAAGACGTTTTACATAATCTAATTTTTTAGTAACATATTCTTCTGCCCAAGAAATATGAGTTGGATTATGTTTATTTTTAATACTTACTTTATAAAATGATCCATCTGGTGCGATAAAACCATCATACTTTATCATTTCATTTAAATCAGATATTTTATCAAAACTATTTTCATTCATATTAATAACCCCTATTTTTTACAACTACATTCATTCGATTCGTGACTGCACCCACAATTGCAAGATGAATCATCATCTTCTACTATGTTTTCATCTAAGTAATATATTAGTGCATCTAGTGATATTACCTCTTCTTCTTTTGTTTTGTTATTTTTAATTTTAACTTCGTTATTTTTTAATTCGCTACTGTTAAGCACGATTGTAAATTTGCTATTTAATCTATCAGCTTGTTTAAACTGAGCCTTTAAGCTTCTTGATAAGTAATCAGTTTCTACAATAAATCCATTCATTCTAAGTTCATTAGATAAATATGCTGCATATTTTTTTTCTTCTTCACTTACGTATAATAAGAATAGATCACAGCTATCTTGAATAGGTATTTTAACGTTTTCTTTTTCAAGTGCAAGCATTAATCTATCAAAGCCAGCTGCAAAACCAATGGCTGGCGTCTTAGGTCCTCCAAGGCTTTCTATCATGCCGTTATATCTTCCTCCACCACCAATAACGTTTTGAGCACCAAAACCTTCTATTTTAGCTTCTACTTCAAATACGGTATGATTATAATAATCAAGACCTCTTACAACTGATGGATTAACTTCAAATTCTACACCCATAACCTCTAAGTATTCTTTAACCTTTTCAAATCTCATCTTAGATTCTTTATTTAAATAATCAATTGTTATAGGAGCATTTTTCATAATTTCTTTATCGGCGTCTACTTTACAATCTAGTATTCTAAGTGGATTTTTTTCTAATCTTTCCTTACAATCAGAACATAACTCATCAATATGAGGTTTAAAATGGTTAATTAACGCCGTTCTATAATTTTCTCTTGATTCTTTATCACCAAGTGAATTTATGTTAACCTTTATACCCTTTAATCCAAGTATTTTGTAAATATTAACTGCAAGAGATATTACCTCAGCATCAGATAACGGATCATCTGATCCAATAAGTTCATATCCAAATTGGGTAAGCTCTCTATATCTTCCTGCTTGTGGTCTTTCATAACGATACATTGGACAATTATAATATAGTTTTGTTGGCTTATTGTTATCACCATACATCTTATTTTCAATAAAACTTCTTACAACACCTGCAGTTCCTTCCGGACGAAGAGTAATACGTCTTCCCCCGCGGTCAGTAAAATCATAAGTTTCCTTAGTTACTATGTCAGTTGTTTCTCCAACACCTCTATGAAATAATTCACTAGATTCAAAAACTGGAACACGTATAAAATTATAGTTATACTTTTCCATTACTTCATCTATTACTTTAGATACGTATTGCCATCTTTTAGCTTCATCTCCATAAATATCCTTAGTTCCTTTTGGTTTTGTTATCATATGTATCCTCCTTTTTACATAAAAAAGAGCCTTTTAGCATAGGGATGAACATAAGTCCACGGTGCCACCCTACTTCACTTAAAGTGCTCTTTTGTTTTGATTTAAATTGTCTTGTTTTTATTTGTATTGTAAGCTGTCACTTCTTACTAAAAACTATAATTATTTTATTATTTTTTTTAAGCTTTGTCAATATTTAAGATAGTTTGAGAAGGTTTATCTAAAGCCTCCTCCACCTCCACCAGAACCGAAAGAGCCTCCTCCTCCGCCTCCAGAAGAGAATCCACCTCCACCTGATGAATAACTTTCAGCACGTGATTTTGATGATGTAGCTGTAGACATACTACTATAACTTATCATATTTATAAATACAAAGTCATTATAAGTGTATCCATATTCATTATTTTCAATTATTTCCGGATATAACTTTTTAAATTGTTTAGCAACTTTATCTGCAATACCTAGTATTTGAGCGAATATTAAATAATATTCCCACATATTAACTTCTATTGCTTCTTTATCATCTATTCTTGAAAATTCTTCTAAGAAATTTTTAAGACCTTTTAGTTTAATTCCTTCATCCATCATTGATTGATCAACTTCATAAACGTATGATTTAAAAATTTTAAACGTTGTTTTTTCAGTAGATGTAATCTTACCTTTATCTTTTAATTTAAAACTTTCTTCATCTATAACATCATCAAACCAATCTAAGATTTGATTATAATTTGTTTTACACCACTTTTCAAATTCTTTTGACTCTAAAACTCCGTCACGGCTTGCTTCTCTCATCATTTCAAAAAGTTTTCTTTCTAAATCATTATCAAAAATGGTATTAGAAGGTAATACTATTACACTTTCTTCTGTTGTTTTAAATAGATTTTTAACTTCTTGTTTTCTTAAAACTATTTTTTTCTCTAACATCCATTTTAATAAGATTGCTCCTAAAAAGTCAGTTTTTTTATTATTAAGCTTGTATGCTTCTGCAACCCAAAACGCTCTAAAAATATCTTTATTAAAAGGAATGTCACGCATGTTTGGAACATCTTTAGGAAGCACTCTTCCTCTTTGACCAAAATCAAGTTCCTTACTTCCTACCATTCTTCCACTTTTTTTAGCACTTTTTATAACAACAAATATCACTATGCCCCAAACTGAAACTTGAAAAAATACCATTATAAAACTAAATAAAAGGGATTCATTTTTGGACATTGTATTTTCTCTATAAGGTGTAGAACCCTTTTGTGCCATATCTTGGTAGTATTTAAAATCATGATCAATTGTGTTTTTTGTATCAAATGTACCACTGTCAAATTTTGCTAAAACAACCATATACTCATCACTATCTAAAGTACCTTCAGAGTTCATTTCTATATAACCATCATATACGTATGCAGTAGCTCCTTTTTTACCATAACCCCATACTGGAACGTTATCACTAAAGTAAGTGTCAGAATATATTTTTATATGAACATCATCCGGTTTGCTTGATAATTCATTAGGAATTAATCTCCAATATATCATATCTGAATCAGTAAGCTTTGCAACAAATCCCTCTATATCGTAAGTTAATACATAATTATGATAACCATACTCTGATATACCCCAACATAATTCTAGACCATTGTTAACATAGTTGATACCATTTTTATATGCTTTTTCATCAAAACTTAAATCTGTATCCCAATTATCGGTATATGTATACTCCCTATCTGCTTCGCTAACCTTAAAGTTAGTTATGATGGCATCACCAATATTGTAATATGGTTTATAACCTTCTGTTCCTTGATTTAAATTAGCACTCCAAGTTTCGGTAACATGAGCTGTTCCTTCTTTATCAACATATATATTCATGTCTATTTTATCAATGGAATTTGCTTTAACAATAAGTGGAAATGCAAATAAAGTCATTAATAAAAGACATGTTTTAAAAATTTTTTTCACTTTCTTTTTCTCCCTTCTTAAAGAAAAAAGTCTACTTTATAGTAGACTAAAATTTTACTTGTACATTTTTTCTTTCTTCTTCAGTAGCTTCAAAGAAAGCTTCTGGTTTAAAATTAAACATACCAGCTACTATATTAGATGGAAACATTTCAATTTTATTTTTGTAAGTTAATACTGAATCATTATAAAATTGTCTTGCGTATCTAATTTTTTCTTCTATTTCGTTTAACTTGTTTTGTAAATCTAAGAAATTAGTATTAGCCTTAAGTTCTGGATAACTTTCTGCAAGTGCAAATAGTCTTCCTAAAGCCTGTGTTACCTCACCTGATGCTTTTATTTCATCATCCTTGGTTGTAGCACTTACTGCCTTGCTTCTAGCTTCTATAACAGCATCTAAAGTATCTTTTTCGTGCTTTGCATAACCCTTTACTGTTTCTACAATGTTTGGTATTAAATCATTTCTGTTTTTTAATACAACATCAATTTGTGACCACTGGTCTTTTACTTTGTTTCTTAAACTTACAAGTATGTTATATGTACTAATAAAATAAAGTGCAATTAGTACAACAATTACTAAAAGTATGATCAATGCTATTTTCATAATATCCTCCTATAATTAAATTATATATTATTATTTAACAAAAAGAAAGATTTTTTTAAACTTTTGTAAAGAAAAAGTGAAAGCTATTAAAAATCACTTTCACTATCTATTATTATTGTAACAGGGCCATCATTTGTTATGTTAACAGTCATATCACTTCCAAAAACACCAGTTTCAACATTTATGTCAAGATTTCTTAATTTTTTGTTAAAATAATCATACAAATCTTTAGCTTCACCATAGTTTAAAGCCTTCGTAAATGATGGCCTTCTACCATTTAATTTAGCATATAAAGTAAACTGTGATATGGATAATATTTCTCCATTAATATCTTTTAATGATAAGTTTAATTTATCATCACTATCTGAAAAAATTCTTAAATTTATTATTTTGTTAATCATTTTATCTACTATTTCTTTAGTATCTCCAAATGTAAAACCTACTAATAAAACAAACCCTTTATCAATTTTTCCATTTACTTTACCATCTATTATTACACTAGATTCTTTACTTCTTTGAACTACAACCCTCATTATTTGTTACCTCTTTCTATACTAGTTACAAAAGGAAGTTGTCCAATTACGTTCATGTATCTATCCAAAGTTTCCTTATCATCTACTAATATGTCTAAATCATAAGCGTTATAATCAGTATTACTAATCGTATTTACACTTTTAACCCCTACGTTCATTGACGTTGTTTTTGATATTATATCAAGTAGTAAATTATCTTTTTTCTCAGTATATATAATAACGTTAGTTACGTATTTTTTATTTGCGTTATCATTCCAGTGTACGTTAATAATTCTTTCATTTAAATTACATATATTATGGCAATTTCTTCTATGAATTGTAATACCATTCCCCTTAGAAATATATCCTACTACATCATCACCCTTAACAGGCGTGCAGCATCCTCCAAAAGACACTTTTAAATCATCCATTCCATCTACTATTATGTCACCAGATGCTTCCATTGTCTTAGATGAATATTTAAGTACTTTTTCAAGTGCTCTTTTTTCATCTTCCTTTTCTCCTAAAATGGTTTTAATTACGCTAGTTGGATTATATTTCCCAATTCCTATTTCATAATATAATTCATTTTCACTATTTAAACCTAAATCATCAAGAGCAATTTTTATCTTTTTATCATCCATAATATCATTAATGGATAATTTCTTTCTTCTAATTGTCTTAATTAACATATCTTTACCATCAGACGTTGTTTTTTCTTTATCTATTTTACTAAAGAATGCCTTTATCTTATTTTTAGCACTTGTTGTAAAACATATATTAATCCATTCTTGTGATGGGCCTTTACTATTTTTATTAGTGTTTATTTTTACGATGTCTCCATCTTTTAATTTATAGTCTAACGAAACTATGTTACCATTAACTATTGCTCCTATCATTTGATGGCCTACGCTCGTGTGAACTCGGTATGCAAAATCTATTGGAGTTGATCCAATTGGAAGTTCAAAAACATCTCCCTTTGGTGTATAGACGTAAATGTTTGTAGGATTAAATACTTCATTTTTAACGGTGTTAACGAATTCTTCCCCTTCTACTTGCTGTTCATTAAGTTCAATAACAGTTCTAAATGACTTTAACTTAAGTTCCATATCATTTACTTTGTTTATACCATGTTCTTTATATGACCAGTGAGACGCAACACCATACTCTGCAACTTTATCCATTTCATAGGTTCTAATTTGTATTTCAAATAACTTTCCATCCACACCAAATACCGTTGTATGAAGAGACTGATATCCATTTGCCTTAGGACGTGCTATATAATCCTTAAATCTTTTTGGCATTGGCTTATATTTAGCATGAATTGCACCAAGCGCTAAATAACAGTCTGAGACAGTATTTACAAAATAACGTAGTGCTAAAATATCATATATTTCATTAAAAGTCTTACCTTTTTGCAATTTATTATAAATACTATAAACACTCTTACTTCTACCTTTCATTTCATGAGGTATGTTATTTTCATCCAATATTTTAGATACGCTTTCCATCATTTTATCAACTGATTTATCAAGCTCTGCTCTTGATTCACTAAGCTTTTCTAAAATATCATTATAAACGTCTGGCTTCCAGTATTTTAAAGAAAGATCTTCTAATTCACTTTTAATGTGATTTATACCTAAACGGTGTGCAATAGGTACTAAAATTTCAAGGGTTTCCTTAGCCTTTTCTTTTCTCTTATTTTCAGGAATTGCCCAAAGGGTTCTCATGTTATGAAGTCTATCTGCTATTTTTAAAATTATGATACGTACGTCACCTGATAAGCCAACTAATATTTTTTTATGATACGAAACTAAAGCTTCGTTATCAGCAGACAAAGAAAGTTTATTAATTCTAGATATTCCGTCTACTAACGCCTTCATTTCAGGTCCAAACTCTTTTTCTATTTCTTCTATTGTAACGTTTGCAAAATTAATTACATCGTGAAGTAATGCTGCTGAAAGAGTTTGTGCATCAGCATATATTTCAGTAAGAATTAAAGCAACGTTTAAAGGATGAAGCATATAATCGTCACCGGTTAATCTAAGCTGCCCTGCATGAGCTTTACTTGCAAAAAGGTAAGCTTTTTTAATTAACTCTATATCTTCATCACTTTTTATATATACTTTTGCTTTTTCTAACAAATCATCAAGTGTATATGCATCTTCTTTTTGCATGTTTTTGCACCTTCTTTTTATTTCTTGTTTTTCTTTTTCTTAGCTTTCTTTTTAGTAGTTTTTTTATTATTTTCTTGAACTATAACATCTTGGGTTTCTTCTGTTTTTTTCTTAACAGAAACACGTTCATCAATCGGAAGATTTTTACTTTCTATTTTATACCATAATTGTGGCGCTAAGAAAGATGATGAATAAAAACCTGCGACAAGTCCAATTATAATAGCTATGTTAAACGGTAATATTCCTTTTGAACCAAGAATAATTAAACATACTACCGGTATTAACGTTGTAATTGTCGTATATAAGCTTCTTGTAATAGTATCTGATACGCTATCATTTACTATTTTCTTTAATGATTCTCTAGTAAGTTTACCTTTATATTTACCTTGGTTTTCTCTTATCCTATCAAAAACTACGATAGTATTATTAATTGAGTAACCTATAACGGTTAATATAGCTGCAATAAATATTACGTTTACTTCTATTTTAAAGATAGAAAATAAAGCCATTACTAGTAACACATCGTGTAATAACGTAGTTATAGAAGATATTGCATAACTAAACTTAAATCTAAATGAAATATATATAATAATCGCAATAGCAGCTATTACGACTGAATAAAACGCATTTTTTACTAAATCTTGTTTTACTATATCAGTTACAACGTTTATCTCTGTTTTAGCATTATATTTATCTCCAAAATAGTTATTAACTTTATTAATACCATTTTCTTTTAATTCAGTATTTAATCTAACGTATATCTCATCATTTTCTTGTTTTTCTACTGATACTACGTCATATTTTAACTTCTTAAAGTCTTTTTTTACATCACTTACAGTTATTTTATCAGCCTTTATTGTAACATCGGAACCTGATCTAAAATCAATTCCTAAGTTAAATCCGTTTATAGCTAGATACATTACACCAATTACTAAATATATTAATGTTATAGTAAAACATTTCTTAGTAATTTCTACTGCTTTAACGTTTACTTTTTTTCTTTTTTCTTTATTTTTCTTTAAGTATTTAACAAATTTATTTGGGTTTTCATCAAAACGACCAGTTTTAACAAAACCGCTTAATATTAATCTATTAATAAATACCATTATAAACATAGTTGCAAATATGGTAATCATAAGCATGGTAGCAAAACCTTTAACAGAACTTTCACCAAATATAAATAATACGATTGCAACTATTAAAGTAGTTACGTTAGCATCAAATATTGAGCTCCAAGACTGTTTATTTCCATCTTTAAATGCTATTTTTAAACTATTGCCTTCTTCTAGTGACTCTTTAATACGTTCATTAGTAATTACACATGAGTCTACAGCCATACCAATACCTAAAACTAATGCTGCAATACCAGGAAGTGTTAAAACTCCTCCTATTAACCAGAACACGCCCATTACTAATAACATGTATAAAAGTAAGTTTATTCCAGATATAAATCCTGCAAATCTATAAAGTATGGTCATAAATAAAATAACAAGTGCCATACCTATTAAGCCTGCTACAAAAGTCTTAGTAAGAACGCCAGCACCATATGATGCATTAACGTTTTGACTTGATATTTCAGTTAATTTAGTTGAAATAGAACCAGCATTAATGTTTGATGCTAAATTTTCTGCTTCTTCTTTTTCAAAGTTACCAGTAATTATAACATCAGAAGAAAATCCTTGAGATACGGTTGCAGCAGATAAACACATACTATCTTCTAAACCACATGTCTTACCATCTTTGTTGTATGAATTAACTCCATTTTCAAAGTTATACCATATAACCATTACGTTTTTACCAGTTTCTTTTTGGCTAACCTCTGTTGTAGCCTCTAAGAACTTTTCCTTATCTTTAACGGATAAAGAAATAGCAGGTTTACCATTTTCATCATATGAAAGTTTGGCACCTTTAATTACGCTAGCGTCCATTAAAAGCTTGTCATCTGTATCACGAAATGATACGTTAGCTACGTTAGATAAAGCTTTTCTAGCACCTTCTATATCAGTTACACCAGCAAGTTTTACCCTTATTCTATCATCACCTTCTATTGTTATTTCAGGTTCTGATACTCCAAGTGAATCAACGTTTCTTTTTAAAACGTCATAAGTACTATTTAAATCACCAGATTTTAAATTTTTTCCATCACTTCTTTTTACTTGATATAAAACTTCAAAGCCACCTTTTAAATCAAGACCAAATTTTAAATCATTAAATAATGGTATGTATACTAATGAAAATATTATTATCACAGTAAAAAATACCAATAATCTTTTAATATAATTCTTTTTCATATTTACCTTCCTTTATAATAAATTATATACGTGATATATATCATCACAACATAATTTATTATATAACATATATAAAGCAAAAGCAAAGGTAAAAGAAAAAAGATTAGAACTTTTTTCATTCTAATCTTTATAACTCTGATTTTGATACAGTTATAACCGGACGAAGACCAAGGCTTGGGATATCAAAAATATAAGTGGTGAAATGAGCACCTGAATCCGCAAACCACACGCTGCCATTGTCATGCGCGGACGCGGTCCAGGAGTTAACACTATACACCCATGATGGTGCTGATTTACATGTTTCTTCACTTTCGTTGCATCCCAAGCCAATTAACTCATCATAAGTTATTAATCTTGCATCTATACTTGTTTTTCCTAGTGTATTTTTTAAATACGTTTTATAATTTTCTAGTGGCTTGTAAAGATTTGAATTACTATCAAAGACATTTGCAGGATAACTTGTTCCATACTTACTTAGTAAGTTATGATTAGATGTATCATCTGTCCAGTATCCATAGTAACATCCTATAGACCCAGAACAATTGCTATCCTTTTTTGACTCTTCACCATCTGCAAATGCTATTCCACCTTTTATTGTATTAGTTTTGGGAGCACCTTCTGTGGTCCATTCGAAATTTGCTGCAATACTATTTTGAAGGCCATAACCTTCTTCAGAAGTTGATATTGGAGTTAATGATGATATGTCACTAAAATCATCATTGTATACTACAATATTACCAACTAATAAGTTATACTTAGCAAGTGCTGTTACAGTACTTCCATTATCACTTATTACATAAAAGTCTTCTGATTTATTAGTTGTTGTATTACAAAGTGCTATTACATCTCCTACGTTATATGTATCTTTCTTATCAAACGTCGTACAAGCTTGCTTAGAAGAATCTGATGTAGTAGCCTTTTCATCTGTTTGTACAAAGTTTAATTTGTATGATAATGAGATTGTACTTGTTTGTTTAGGTAAATCTTCTTTAGTTAAATCTTTTATAAACTCTATTGTTATTGTAAGGTTTCTTGTTTCACCTTTAGACA
>OLOX01000142.1_pt1 | contig 69410 bp, 49 predicted proteins | sample 1672091 | NCBI WGS metagenome assembly OLOX01 (sample SAMEA3136644, study PRJEB25190) | human gut metagenome | reverse complement strand
TTCGAAGACTGCATGACGCCCGATTCATCGAAGTAGTAGCACGAGCCGTTGTCCATTTCCAGCCCGTAACCATAACGCCAGAATCACAATGCCCATCATGGAAGCACCGTCCCCGGTCAAATGTCTACGGCGAAAAAGGCACAGTACAACTAGGGGATTGGGTAATTGTCGTTTATTTTTTTGCTTAGACGAAACTCTGTTCTTTGCAAAGCCGCGAAAGGCTAAAATGACTATGTAAATTACCTCTGGGAAATGCCAACCCTCCATCAGAAATCATACAGAGAACTCATCAATCCTAGACAATGGTGAAATATATGCAGTCTTCCAAGCAACGACGCGACTTTATCGACGTGACCAAATTCGCCCTCAGCATTCTGATTGTGGTCATCCATATCAGCCCTATCGAATCCCTAAACCCCGTCTTACGCCCATTCCTGAGAACAGCGGTCCCCTTATTTTTCCTTATTTCCGCCTATCTTTTCTTCAAGAAATATGGTGAAGCGGAAACCATCGAAAAGAAAATCGCTAGAATCGAGCGCTACGTCAAACGCAACCTGCAGCTCTATTTCTTCTGGCTCATAGTATTGCTTATTCCGACGCTCTCTTACAGGCAATGGTTTAGCGACGGCCTCCTCTCCGGCCTTTTCTGGGCCCTTCATTCCTTTCTGTTCGGAAGCACATTCATCGCCTCTTGGTACATTATGGCAAGCATTATTGCCACATTGATCATCGTGGTTGCCTCAAGAACCTTGGAAATAAAACGATTCTGCTGCTTTCAGCGATCCCTTACCTTGCTTGTTGCGCAATGAGCAACTATGGAGCATCGCCTTTGGTGGCGCCCCACTACGACACGCTTTGCTACGCATTTGGGTCCAATGATTACAACTCGTTCTGGGTTGCCATTTTCTGGATAGCCGCCGGCAAATGCATCGCCGACAATGAACTGCGCCTTTCGAAAGTGAACACTCCTTCCCTTTTGGCGATAATGCTTGTCGGTCTAGGTGCTATCTATACCGAACAGTTCTTTATCCTCGCAAATCAATGGTCCTATGCCGACGATTGCTATCTTGGACTTGCCGTCTTCTGCATCCCGGCTTTCGTACTGTCTCTAAGGGTTAACGTCAGCTGCAAATATGCGGCATTCTTGCGAAATGCAAGCATTGTCACGTACTGCCTTCATGACAATCTGAACTACGCCATCATGCGCTTTACGCCGTTTTCGCCAACCCCTCTTGAAACCTTCTTCATCGTGCTTGTGGCTTCGTGGCTTCTAACGGCGCTGATAATGAAAATGGAAAAGAACAAACACCTCAGCTGGCTAAAGTATTCCCATTAACTTACCTTGCCGAATATTTCGCCGTTGGGCTCGCTCCCCCAGCGGCGAAACACAAGTTTTCTTGTTCTCGAAAACGAATCGATCATGCATCCCCCAGCACGCATGAAAAACCAGCACAATGCCATTTCGTTTTACAAGCTCGAGCCCTACTCCAAGCAAAATGGCAAACCGCACTCATTTACGCGCCGCGAATCCATTTGCCCTCGGCGTCCACATAGTCGCCGTCGATCCACTTCGAAGACTGCATGACGCCCGATTCATCGAAGTAGTAGCACGAGCCGTTGATCCATTTCCAGCCCGTAACCATGGCGCCGGAATTCTCGAAATAGTATTTCGAGCCGCCAATAGTACGCCAACCGGTAACCATCTCTGCGGCATCATTGAACCAATACCAGGAACCGCCCAAACCCAGCCAGCCCGTTTCGAACCTGCCAGACGCGTTCGCATAATGCCATGCGTCATTAAGATTGAGCCAACCGGTTTGCATAACGCCCGATTCGTCGAAGAAATAGTACGCAGAGCCAATTCGCTTTAACCCAATAGTCATGACGCCAGAATCGTCAAACCAGAACCACGCATCGCCGATCTCGCACCAACCCACGGCCATCGCGCCCGACTCTCCAAAATAATGCCGCACACCGTCAACCGTTTGCCAGCCGGTGGCCATAATGCCCGAATCGCCGAGCCAATATCGCGAACCGCCCACATTCAACCAGCCCGTTTGCATGGCGCCACTGCTCGTATCGAGGTAGTACCAGAAATTGCCTTCCTGCAGCCACCCCGTGCTCATGGCGCCCGAAGGGCCCAGATGGTACCACGAGCCTCTGTTCTGCCAACCCGTGAGCATCGCGCCCGACGAATCAAACAGGTACCAATCGGCGCCCACGCGCTGCCACCCCGTGGCCATTCGGCCATCGCCGCCATCGCCGAACCAATAACGCGAACCGCCCTGGTCAAGCCAGCCTTCGTGCATCGCATACGTGCCCATATCGAACCAATACCACGAGCCATTGATGGAATTCTTGCCCAGCACAAGCGAGCCCGATGAAGTGGCATAGCGCCAAACCCCGTCGCCCACACACCAGCCCGTAGCCATAGCACCCGAGCTCTCGAAGAAATACCCGCTGCCCTGAATTGTTTTCAGGCCCGTTGTCATAGCGCCGCCCGCGTTGGCGTCAAAGTAATACCAGGTTCCCTCGATGCTGAACCAGCCCACTCGCATTGCTCCCGACCAGGAATCGAGATAATACCAATGCTCGTTGGTCCAAAGCCAGCCGGTTTGCATCCAGCCCGACGCGTCGAAGTGGTACCACTGGTCGTCAATCTGCGCCCAGCAGTTCGCGGGATAGCTGCCGTCAGCGTATCGATACCACCATTTCGACCCCGATTTAACCCAATGGTCGCTGTTGATGGGCTCCATATAGGTGTAATTAAGGTCGACCCTTTCACTTATTCCCGGAATAACGCCATAGTCCGAGAACTGCCAAACGCCATTTCCCTCGCTGAAATTCGACATGGGCGCATACGTCAGGCCAATTGACGTATTGTATGCGGCAACCCATTTCGAATATTTGTCGAACACGGGGGACGTGAGGTACGTGTTCCACCAAGAAAGGTTTGCATACGTCCCCACGGGATAGCCCGCCGCCGTGAGCTTGTCGAAAAACGCCTGCGCAATTGCGGCGTAATTCTTCCCCACCATTTTCTTATCTTCCATATCGAAATAAACGGGGAAAGCCAGATCGGCGCCCGTAAGGCCTTCGCTCTTGAGCTGGGAAATAACGAAGTCGGCTTCCTTGCTCGCCTCTTCGGGCGACGTGGCCCTTGAATACAGGTATACGCCAAACGGCATGCCGGTCGACAGGCACCCCTGCACATTGTTGTGCCACTGAGGGTCTGCATAGGTGGAGGCGTATCCGCAACGAAGAATCGCGAAATCGACACCCGCGGTTTTCACCTGGGCCCAATTGATTTTTCCCTGCCATTCACTTACGTCGATGCCTTTATACGCGCCGACGCCGGTGCAGTATCCCTTACTGAACTGGTCAAACCAATTAAATACCGGATAATGGCCATTGGGGTTGGTTTCAATCGAACACGCCATTCCGCCATCGGCGGAATCGGCAGAATCGGCGGCCGCTTCCTCGAACGTGCCCAGATTATCGGTGCTCGCACCGCTGTCGCTTAAAACGAGATCGCCATTAAGGAAGCGCCAGCTGTTCGCCCCATCGAAAGGCTCATCCGCATAAGCGCAGTTCAACGCGCCGTATGCAAGTAGCGCCATCCACACGCACGCCGCAACAAGAAAACAGGTTTTACGCCTCGTCATGCGCAGCCCCTCCAAAAATCGCCATGCACAGCGAGCGCTCCATCGCACGTGGCGCGAAGAAGTGCCCATGTACCAATCAATCGTAATCAAACGTGCCCACCCCCAGCTCCGCCGCCTTGAGCAGACGGCTTCATTGAGGTGCCACGCGCCACCAAAATAGGCAGACAACCGTCGCCTCCGAGCAAATAACGAATAAGAGATTGCGGGAAAGAGGCGCGACACCCCTCCACTCTACCGCATGGGACAACAACGGCAAGAAACGAAAGAGCCCATGTTGGGCCAAAGACAAGAAAACTCCCCAGCCTTCTCCCATTCAAGAGAGAAAGCCGGGGAGTTTTCGCATTTAGATTGAGGGATCAACCGCATGGAGCAATTCGAAAATCGGGCTGCGCATTGCTGAAAGACAAAGGTGAACACCCTTCAGCGAAATGCGCGTACAAGCGGCCGGAGCAAACGCCCCGGCCGCGCGCCGTTCGGAAAGCGGTGAAACGCTAGCTCAGAGAAGACTATGGGTTTTGCGTCCATCGTCCATCGGAGTCGACGTAGGAGCCGTCAATCCACTTGTTCGCCTGCATAGCTCCCGAGCCGTCGAAGTAGTAGCACGAGCCGTCGATCCACTTCCAGCCCGTGGCCATAGCGCCGGAATCGTCGAACCAGTACTTCGCGCCGCCGATCGCCTGCCAGCCGGTCGCCATGACGCCCGAGTCTCCGAGCCAGTACCAGGCTCCGCCTCGATTCAGCCAGCCCGTTTGCATGGCGCCGGAACCATTGAAGTAGTAGTACGAGCCATCGATCTGTTTCCAGCCCGAGGCCATCGCACCAGAGGCGTCAAACCAGTACCACGTGCCGCCGAGACTCAACCAACCAGTCGCCATGGCTCCGGAACCGGAGAGATAGTACCAGGCGCCTCCCATATTCAACCAACCGGTTTGCATAGCGCCAGAACCATTGAAGTAGTAGTACGTTCCGTCGATCTGTTTCCAGCCCGAGGCCATCGCGCCGGAATCGTCGAACCAATACCAAGAGCCGCCAATCGACTGCCATCCCGTCGCCATAGCACCAGAGCCACCGAGCCAGTACCATGCTCCGCCATAGTTCAGCCAATTGGTGCACATGTAGCCAGAACCGTTGAAGTAGTAATACGAGCCATCGATAGCCCGCCACTCATTCGACGGATACGAACCTGAGGCGTCAACATACCACCAGCCATTGGAATCGTGCATCCACTGCCCCTGCTGTGTAGAACCGTCGATATAGAAATGATACGAGAGCTCACCGTACCAACGATTAATGCCACGAATATTGAGCCATGCGGAGCCTGACCCAACGTTGTTTTCATACGAAACGACATAGTCGACGCCCTCAACGAGGTAGGACTTTATCGGCTTTTTGATAGGGGCGCCCGTGTATGCGCTCCACGATTCATCAACGGTGAATTGGTTCCTGTCGAGACGCTTCTGTTTCACATACGTCGCAGCAACGTTATCGGGAATTTCGTCAACGGAATACGCTTTTCCCACAGATTCGTCGTACCAACCCACATCACCCCCATTGCTCGGAAGCGAACACAAACGCTCACCGTTTTTTGAGAAAGAAAACTTTTCACCAAGCGTAACCCGCGAAAGAGCACTGCCGTAACCGAATATGAGGTCCATCTTCGTAGCGCGCGAGGTGTCGAAGCTCGACAAATCGAGGGACTCCAGCGAATAACAACTGCCAAATATATTCGAGAAATCCGTTATACGCGATGTGTCAAACGACGAAACATCCAATGACTTCAAAGATGAGCAACCATAAAACATTCCAATCATCGCAGCACCTACGGCACGCGAGGTGTTGAAATTCGAAAGATCAAGGCTTTCAAGAGCGGAGCAACACCAGAACATGGAATCGAAGCAAGCAACGTTCTTCGTATCGAACGACGAGAGGTTTACAGATTTCAAGCGCTTGCAATTCCAAAACATACTACGCATGCTGCGAACTTTTGAGGTGTTGAACGACGAGAGGTCGAGACTGGTAAGCGAGGAACAGTCCTGGAACATCCCGCTCATACCATCGTAATAGTACGCTCCGTCAGACCCAGCAACGCTCGAAGTATCGAACGACGAGAGATTGAGGGACGCGAGAGATGAGCAGCCTTGGAACATATTCGACATATTTATGACCTTCGACGTATCGAAGCTCGACAAATCAAGCGCCCGCAAAGACTCGCAACCATCGAACATGGAATTCATGCTCGTTACAGACGAGGTGTCGAACGAAGACAGATCAACCGCCCGAAGCAGAGTGCAGCCTGAGAACATAGAGGACATATTAGTCACGCCAGAAGTGTCGAGCCCCGAAAGATCCATCGATTCGGCCACCGAAAGACCGGCAAACAGCCCCGAGACAGACCCCTTCACTGCGACGCCTGGCTCAATGCGCACTGAATTAATTTCAGAAGAGAAAGAGGTCCACAGCGTCTCCCCTGCCCATTCATGCGAATTGCGCTGGCAATCAAGTTCGCCTGACTCGTTTCCAGGCAACGGGGCAACAAGCAGTACACCATAATCGTCGATCTTCCACATACAGCTACCGGCGCTGTTCGCCACCCCCGTAACCGAATCGGAGCGCTGCGCCGCGTACGTCGATGCAACGCCTAACGGAATATCGGAAGGCCGGTACGCAACGCCATCAGCAGACGACACCCATCTGCCCGTCAGGCCATCACCCGACGGGGTCGGCAAAGAAACCCTCAGGGACGCCCCAAACGTAACCTCACGCAAAGAGGAACAACGCGAAAGATCGCAGACCGAACCTCCCTCATTGGAGACATCAAGACCCGACAAATCCATGGTTTCAACGAGCGAGAGGTCTCCAAATAGATATCCCACCCCGGCCATCCGAACCCCTGGCTCGATACGCACCGATATGATTTTTGAAGAGCATGACGACCATAGTCCATCGCGCCCTCCATTGGTATTGAATTCGCCTGAAGCGCTGCCGGGCAGCGGAGCGATGACCAGGGCACCGTCGGCGCCCACCTTCCACATGCAGCCGCCAGCGCTGTTCGCCGCGCCCACGACCGAGTCGGAGCGCTGCGCCGAGTACGTCGCCGCGACGCCCGACGGCAGGTCGGAAGGCCTGTACGCAACACCATCAACAGACGACACCCATCTGCCAGTCAAGCCATCGCCCGACGGGGTCGGCAAGTCGACGCGCGTAGCTTCGCCGAGCGAAACCCCCCGAAGCGATGAGCATCCACTAAACATGTGGGGCATGTCAGTCGCCAAAGAAGTATCAAGCCCGGAAAGATCCATAAACGTGACCGAAGAAAGGTAATAGAACAAACCTCCCGCATCTTCCGAGGTTTTGACACCCGCCACAACCCTAACAGTCTGAATGCTTTGCCTATAATCCGAAGCACACCAAGGCGCTTCGTACCAATAGTATTGAGTATTAGGCAACTGCCCCACTTCGGCGCCGTCTTTCGGGCGAATCGTCAGGCAGCCTTCGGCATCGATCATCCATTCGCAGCCGCCCCAAGCTTGCCAGCCATCGGTCTGGGCGGCGGCATCATTGGATTCGTCGGCTCCTTCATCGGCCGCGGCAACCGCTTCTACGACGTCAGCTGAAGCGTCAGAACCCGTACCATCATTTTCAGCAGCATCCTGCGCTGGAGCGCCAACACCAGCACCATCCGCCGCAGCATCGGCATCGCCGGAAACGCCACCAGGCTGCACGCCGTCGGCCTCCGAGCCCACGACGCCACCAGTCGCACCGGCTACAGCGCCATCGGTGGAAGCACCCGCGCCATCGACCACAGCAGCAGCGGCGCCCCCTTCTTCATTTGCCGTCGCCCCCTCTTGCGCCATCGCCGGCGCAACGGGGCATAGCCCCACCGCAAGCACGAATGCCATCGCGCCCTTAAGCGTGCGGCTTATCAGGTAATTGGCCTTATCCATAGCCTCTCCCATCGCGAGATTGCCTTTGATTCATTATCTCCCTTGATAGCCGAAATTTGTTGCGCAACATTCCCTTAGAAGAAACGTGAAAAAAGAAGCGGCCGGAGCAAACGCCCCGGCCGCGCGCCGTTCTGAAAACGGTGAAACGCCAGCTCAGAGAAAGCTATGCGCTTTGGTCCCATCGCCCATCGGAGTCGACATAGGAGCCGTCGATCCACTTGCTCGTCTGCATAGCTCCCGAGCCGTCGAAGTAGTAGCACGAGCCGTCGATCCACTTCCAGCCCGTGGCCATAGCGCCGGAATCGTCGAACCAGTACTTCGCGCCGCCGATCGCCTGCCAGCCGGTCGCCATGACGCCCGAGTCTCCGAGCCAGTACCAGGCTCCGCCTCGATTCAGCCAGCCCGTTTGCATGGCGCCGGAGCCATTGAAGTAGTAGTACGAGCCGTCGACGACGGTCCAGCCGGAAGCCATGGCCCCCGAGCCGTCGAAGTGGTACCTTTCGCCGCCGATCGTCTGCCAGCCCGTTGCCATCGCGCCGGAGCCGGAGAGGTAATACCAGGCGCCGCCCGTGCTCAGCCAGCCCGTTTGCATGGCGCCCGAACCGTCGAAGTGGTAGTACGAGCCGTCAACCACGCGCCAGCCCGAGGCCATCGCGCCGGAATCGTCGAACCAATACCAGGAGCCGCCAATCTTCTGCCAGCCGGTCTGCATAATGCCGGAGCTGGAAAGGTAGTACCACGTGCCGCCCAAATTCAGCCAGCCCGTTTGCATATAGCCCGAACCATCGAAGTGGTAGTAGGAGCCGTCGATGATGCACCACTCGTTCGCGGGATAGCCGCCGTTGTCGTACGGGTACCACCAACCGCCAGACCCAGTCGCCCAGTGGCCAGGAAGCGCGATGTAATTACCGGCACTGCGCACAATGTCAAAACCCGTGTACATGCCAGCTCCGCCAAAACGTCCCATTCCAACAATTGTCGCCCGCGCTTTTCCAGGAGCCACATTGTTGTCATAGGTAACGTAGTAGTCCGACCCCTCTTTCAATTCCGAACCATACCTCGTTACCGTGGGGTGTGGTTCAAGAGCTTTCCCCGTATATTCGAAGGTTGCGCTCTCAAAATCTACTTGAGCAGCCGTCAAATCCTCATGGATCCCGAAGAAATACGGAGCTCCATTCGACGACTTGTACCGAGCGGTACAGCACACATAGTACGTTCCCGGCTCCAGAATACCGAAATGCATCGTCATGGTTTCATCTGTATTAGGAGTTTCTTCAACAAGATATTTGCCCGTTATCGAATCGACTATCGTGTCGCCGTTCTCATTAACGAGGGCGAACATCAAAGACTTGTTCGTCACTATATCCATCGAAACGGGACCATACTCCGGCAAAGTGAACTCATAGTAATCGAGGTCGAAAGAGCCGAGCGGATTATAGAAGGAACCTGCAACCAAACTTCCCAGTTCGATTTTGGTTGCAACCTCAGGAATCGTCTGCTCTTTTGACGGGGAATTCGGCTCCATCTCATATTGGAAGCGGGCATTATCCCCGAATTCAACAACATCGTACCGGGCCCCTACCGTTCCATGGCCGTATTGGGTGCTACCAAGCAATGTGAAGTAGTACGAACCAGGAGCCAATGCGAAGGAGCCATACACTTCACCCGATTTCGGAGACCAAGCGTAGAGAACCTCGCCATTGGAATCACTCAGACTGCACAGAACGGACTCTACGCCCATCAAGACAGTTCCCAGGTAAACCACGCCTCCTTTCGGAAGGTCGATTCTGTAGGTCGTTAAACCCATCGTGTCATTCCAGAAAGACGGATCCGATGCAACGCCCTCTTTCAAGACAAAGTCATATTGCATGGTCTTAGGCTTGACCTGGAAATTAACCGTACGCTCACCAGCAAAATTTCCCTTGCCAGTTATCTTCAGAGAAGCCGAACCGACCTTTGTATTGTTTGAATACTCGACGGAGTAGTCCTCACCCTGGACAAGGTGCTTTCCGTTGTAAATCAGGTCGAGAGCATCTTGCATTATGGGCTTGCCGGTATATTCCTTATCCTCAACGCCAGCCACTTCAACCAAGTTGATATCCGCGGGCTCAATGTTAAATGAAGATTCCAAATACCCCGAATAGCCAACAAGCCCAGCGCCCATATGCGCCAAAACCTTCGCCGTACCAACGTCCACATTGTTGGAAGCGGAAATATCATATTCTAGACCAGGATCGAGCGCGCGGCCATTGGCATCACGTACGACAACATCGGGAACAATGGGGTCGCCCGTGTACACCAAAGAAGGAATCGCATCGATAGCGCAATCAGAAAGCGACGAGCGCTTCAGCTTATCGACGATATTCACCCCGACAGACACCGTGCCCGTATAACGGCCCATGCCGTGAATAATCACCTTTCCCTGGCCCACTTTGTCGCAGTTCTCGTATGAAAGCCTGTAGTCGACATTCTCGACAAAGTTATCCGACGGGAGAAGCTTAGGCTTCGCGGGGGCAAGATATTCATCGCTCTCAAAATCGTAAAGCCCAAGGCCAAGCGACGAGACATCAAGCGAATTAACGATTCGGAATGACTTCGTTACCGACCCCGAAAGCCCATTAATCCCCTTGACGTTAATATAGCCTGTACCAACAGAAGTGTTGTTCGAGTACGAGAGAGTGTAGTCAACTCCCTCAACCAATTCCTTGCTCGAGCCGCCGACCTTCAAAAACACGCTCACTGAGGGCTCGACCTTAGAACCGGTCAGCAAAAACTTATCGCCGCCATACAAAAACGGCTCACCGCTCAAATAAACCGAGCCATTGCTCGACAGGCTATAAGAGCTCGCGTCGATGATTCGGAACGACTCTCGCATTTCCCCCGCATAGTCGCCCATACCCGAAATAACTACGGTTGCAACGCCTTTACTCACGTTGCTTTCGTAACGAAGGGAGTAATCGATGCCTTCCGTCAAATCATTTTGAGCGCCCGAAACACGAACCGAGACCTCGGGTTCCACGGCGGAGCCGGTATAGAACGCTACGCTGTCAATATGCGCAGTTGCTGCACCTTCATTGGAGAGATCAATTTTGTCGACGATGGAAAACGTTGCTTCCGCAGTTCCGACATAATCGCCAATGCCCCGCAGAAGAGCTTTTCCTGTTCCAATGGCGTTATTGTCAGAGTACTCAACGGTGTAATCTACGCCCTCGCGAAGGGAAACACCCGCGTTCTTCATCACGAGATACACGCGAGGAGTAATCGGGGCGCCTTTATAGACAAATTCTTTTCCGTATATAAGAGGCGAGCCATCGGCAATACTTGCCGCGCCAATGCGGAAATTCAATCGAAGCTCACCAGTGTAAGCGCCCTTTCCGGACACAACGGCAACGCCCGTTCCAACGTGGTCGTTCGATTCATACGTTAGATCGTAGTCAACACCCTGCACAAGAGAATTGCCGCCGAACGAAACAGTGACAGCCGGAGTCGCCATGCCATTGACGAGAACGCTATCTTCGACGCTCACTTCGTCTGCCTCGCTCAAATCGCGAAGAGAAGAATCGCCCAACTCGCTAGATGAACCAGCGCCTGAAGCTACCTCGGCACTATAGACGCCCTTTTTGCCCGAGGGAATATCGACAAGACTGAATATGTTGCCAGATTGGTCAACCCAGTTTCCCGTCCATCCCTCAATCTGAGAAGGCTCCAAAGCCACTGCGCACAGATCAAAGCCGTCGCCAACTGATATTTGTCCGAGATTAGAACAAGCTTCGAATATAGAGGTCGTCTTTGTCGATTCCGAAGCAACGAACGAGGAGATATCGAGCGACGCCAACGAGGAGCAGCCATAAAACATGGCCTCCATGTTCTTTGCCGCAGACGTATCCCAGCCAGAAACATTTAGAGATGTCAACGAGGAGCAGAGCTCGAACATACATCCCAAATCAATCGCAGATGACACGTCAAGATTCGACACATCCATCGATTCGGCAGAAGAAAGCTGAGCGAAGAGCCCCCTCGAATACTGCGATGCCTTAACGCCCTTTGAAACGTAAACGCTCTTTATATCCTGACGACAGCCATCATCGCACCAGGGCGCGACAGCGGAGTCAAACGAATCGGGCAATGCTCCGAAATCCGCTCCACCCTTAGGGCGAATCGTCAGGCAGCCATCGGCATCCACCGCCCATTCGCAGTCGCCCCAAGATTGCCACTCGCTACTCTGGTCCGATTCGCCAGGCAAAACAGCACTGGCGGCATCGATTGGCGAACTGGTATTCGCGGAAGACGTACCCTCGAGCTGCGCGGCTCCGTTTTCTTCGGCCCCAGCTTCATCGATTGAAGTCGCAGCATCATCGGCTGGCGCCTCTATCGATGACGATTCTGCACCTCCTTCTCCACTCGTAGTCGCGCCTTCTTGCGCCATCGCTGGCGCAACAGGACACAGACCCACTGCAAGTACGACCGCCATCGCACCCTTAAGTGCGCGGCTCCCCAGGTAGTCGGCCTTTTTCATAGATCCTCCTATCAAGCAATAGCCTACCCTTTCGTTTTATTATCCCCCCACATTTCCAAAATTTGTTGCGCAACATTTTGCGGCGCCCCCTTGCCGCTCTGTGCGCGATTTATGTGCTCCGCTATCCTGTGTTCGATTTTTGTGCTACACTTTCGAAATCCGAACAAGAGAGAGAATTCCCATGGCACTTACCCATAACCAATTCAAAGTCATCAACGCCCTGTCGCAAACGGCTGGGATCACGCAGCGCGAAATCGCCGAAACCACGGGCATGGCCCTGGCTACGGTGAACGTCGCCATGAAGGAATGCGCCGAGGAAGACCTCCTCGAAGACGGCCGCCTTACGGCCAAGGGCATGGCCGCGCTCAAGCCTTACGCCGTCGACAACGCGGTTATCCTGGCCGCCGGCCTTTCCAGCCGCTTCGCCCCCATCTCATACGAGCGCCCCAAAGGCCTGCTCAAGGTGCGCGGCGACGTGCTCATCGAGCGCCAAATCAAACAGCTCAAGGCCGCTGGCGTGAACGACATCGTGATCGTGGTCGGCTACAAGAAGGAATCGTTCTTCTACCTCGAAGACAAATACGGCGTGAAAATCGTCGTCAACCGCGCCTACGCCGAGCGTAACAACAACAGCTCGCTCATGCTCGTGCGCGAGATTCTGGGCAACACCTATATTTGCTCTTCCGACAACTACTTCGAGGAAAACCCCTTCGAAAGCCACGTGTGGAAGGCGTACTACTCCGCCGAATACTCCGAAGGCCCCACGAAGGAATGGTGCATGCAAACCAAGTCGCATGACCGCATCTCGAAGGTGACCATCGGCGGCAGCGACGCCTGGTACATGATCGGCCACGCCTACTTCGACCGTGCGTTCTCTGAGCACTTCCGCGAAATTCTGGAAGCCGAATACGACCTGCCGCAAACGCGCGACAAGCTCTGGGAGAACCTCTACATCGAGCACCTCAACGAGTTCGACATGACCATCCGCCGCTACGAGAATCCCATCATCCACGAGTTCGACTCGCTCGATGAGCTGCAGGAATTCGATCCGCTGTTCCTGGAAAACCTCGACAGCGAAATTTTCGACAACATCGTGGCCGTGCTTGGTTGCGAGAAATCGGAAATCCACGACGTGTACCCGCTGAAGCAGGGCATCACGAACCTGAGCTGTCACTTCGCCACCAACGACGGCGAGTGGGTCTACCGCCACCCCGGCATTGGCACCGAGCTGCTTATCGACCGCAACGCCGAGAAGGCCGCGCTCGAAACGGCCGCCAAGCTCGGCCTCGACGACACCTTCGTGTTCGAAAACCCGCGCCGCGGCTGGAAAATTTCGAAGTTCGTCGTCAACTGCAAAAACCTCGACGCCCACAACAGCGAACAGCTCGACCAGGCCATGCGCATGGCGCGCAAGCTGCACGAGTCGAACGCCAAGGTCGAGCGCAGCTTCAGCTTCTACGACGAAGGCCGCAACTACGAGCACTCGCTGCTCGCCCGCGGCCCCATTAGCGTGAACGACTGGCAGGAAATGAGCGACCAGGCGGCCAAGCTCAACGAATACCTCGTGGCCGACGGCGGCGAACCCGTGCTGTGCCACAACGACTTCTTCGGCCTGAACTTCCTCATCGACGAAGACGACAACACGAGCCTCATCGACTGGGAATACGCCGGCATGGGCGACTACGCCAACGATTTCGGCACCTTCTGCGTATGCGAGCAGCTCAGCGAAGACGAAATGCTCCGGGCGCTCACCAGCTACTTCGGCCGTACCCCCACCGACGTCGAATGGCGCCACAACCTGGGCCAGGTCGGCATGGCGGGCTGGTGCTGGTACGCCTGGTCGCTGCTTAAGGAAAGCGAAGGCGACAACGTGGGCGAATGGGCATACATCTATTACCGCCACGCCAAGACGTATTTGAAGAAGGCACTCGACCTCTACGAAGCAGCCGGCAAGTAACCGCGCCGGCACAACGAAAACACGTACGTTATCGGTCAGGAGAAGACATGCAGCAGGATATCACGGCCCTTCGCAAACAAAGGCACCGCTCGTTCATGATGAAGGGCGTCGCCTTCGCCGTGGCTTCGGGCATTTGCTACGGCCTGTACACGGCGTTTCTTACCTTGGGAGAAACCCAGGGCGTGTGGGGCGCATGGTTCGCGGGCGAGGCCTGGAACGGCAACGCCCCACTAAGCGCGTTCGCCATCACCTTTACCCTTGCCGCACTCGCAGCAGGCCTCAACGACCTGTTCAGCGGCCTGTGGTCGCTCGTTATGTGCGCCAAGAACGGCCAGCTCGGCGACCTGCGCAAAACCATCGCGACCAAGCCCGGCCGCGTCATGATGCTGTGCGCCGCCATTGGCGGGCCGTTCGCGACCATCGCCTACGTGGTCGCGCTCAACTCGGCGACCGCCGCGGGCAACCCCGGCGTCATCGTGCCCATCGCGGCGCTCAACTGCGCCATTGGCGCCGTGCTCGGCCGCATTCTGTTCAAGCAGAGCCTCGGCGCGCATAAAATCGCCGGCGTGCTCGTGTGCCTGGCCGCCGCCGCCGCGATTGGCGGCACGAGCTTCGCGAACATGGGCCCCGAAGCGCTGTTCGGCTGCCTGTTCGCCTTCCTGGCCGCATTCGGCTGGGGCTTCGAGGGCTGCGTGGCCGGCTTCGGCACCGTGCTCATCGACTACCGCATCGGCATCGCCATTCGCCAGCTTACCGCGGGCCTGCTCGAGCTCGTCATCGCCTTCCCCGTTCTCGCCGCCTTCGGCGGTGACATCGCCAGCGTGCCCACGATTCTCGCAGGCGCCATCACCGACCCGGCCATCGTGATCTTCGCCATTTCGGGCCTGTTCGCGATGCCCGCGTTCTCGTTCTGGTACAAGGGCAACTCCATGTGCGGCACCGCCCTGGGCATGGCTTGCAACGGCATGTACGCCTTCTGGGGACCGTTCTTCATTTGGATTGTTCTGGGTGTGCTGAATATCGGCGGCATGTCGGCCGACTATCCTCCCCTGTCAATCATGCAGTGGGTTGGTGCGCTCATCATGGTCGCAGGCATCTTCCTGATTGCCGTGAACCCCGCCGATCACCTGGCAAAACGAAAGGAGCAGAACAATGAAGAATAATCTGCCGCCCCTTTACTACGCCATTATTGGGCAATTCAAAGACGATGCCGAGCATTGCGCCGCCGACATCGTGGCCGCGCTCGAGAGCGACTACGCGGGCTACAAGCTGCTCACCAACAAAGACGTTGAGGAAGCCCTTGCAACCGCGAAAGAGAACGGCATTCTCGACGAAACGCGTGCCGACCTCGATGACAACGGCCAACTGCGCGTCTTCTACCGCATGAGCGTTTTCGGCGGCGTTATGGTGAACCAATATCTCTAGCCCCGAAAAAAACACGCCGCCCAGGGCGAATGCCTTCGGACGGCGTGCACGAAAAAGTCCCGCCGCGAGCAAACCCGCGGCGGGACTTTTGCTTTGAGTCGATGGGGGCTTTACCGTCGCTCAATCATTCGATGCGACTGGGACGCTCGTTACTCAATCGCGACGGCTTGGCTGTCCATCATTTGCCACGTCGAGAAGAAGACCTTCGCATCCCTCGTCACGTCGCCCGAAATGGAATCGGAAACGTATACGATGCCCTCTTCGTCATCGTAGCCCTTCAGCACGACCGCATGGTTTCCGCCCCACAAGCCGTAGCTGTGGCCGTTGTACCACGAAGCCGCATAGCGCCCGCCGGGGTATCCGCCCCATTCGGTATTCCATACCTCAATCGGCTGGCCACACGACAGACGGCTCTTCAAAGCAGGAATAGAGCTGAACGACACGTCTACGGCGCGCAGGGAGCTTCCCGCAGCGCTCAAGTAGTTGTTGCCCGCAATGACGATTGCGGGGGCCACGCAGCCGTTGAGCCCGCCCGTTCCCGTGAACGGGTCGCCAGCGAACGCCGTCACGAAATTATTGCTCCAGCTGAGCGGAAGATAGTGACCCGCGATAGTCGTCTTCGAAAGGCCGAACCCGTAGTAATTCAGAAGGTTCGTAAGCGCAACCGATTCGCAACCCGTCGGCAACTCTGGATACTGCATATAGCACGGAACGTCGACCCACGCGCCGACCATCGCGCCCGACGAGCTGAACTTGTAATCGACCGAGCCGACATACTGCCAGCCGCCGCACGCCATATACCCCCACGAGTTGAAGTGATACCAGTTTCCGTCAACATAATTCCAGCCTGTTTGCATGGCGCCAGAATTGCCGAGCAAATACCAATGGCCATCCCAATACAGCCAGCCCGTTTGCATGATTCCCTGGTCGTTGAGGTAATACCACGTGCCATCAAGCTCTTGCCAACCCGTGAGCATAAGCCCCTCGTCCGAGAACAAGAATCTATTGCCATCGAGCTCAATCCATCCGGCAAAAGGCAGGCCGTCCTCACCGGTCACGATAATGCCGTCGGCCGACTGCACGCCCTTGCACAGAATCGCGCCGGAAGAGCCCACGTAGAACGCTTGGCCGTCGTCAGCGAGAATCCACCTGCTCGACACCATTACCCCCGAGGCGTCGAGCCAGTACTCGGCGCCGCCCTCCTCGAGCCAGCCGGTGCGCATGGCGCAGGTCTCGGGATCGAGCCAGTACCAGGCGCCCCGGTCGCAGACCCAACCTTGAGCAAGCTCACCGAAGGAAAACGAGTAATACCAGAGCGATGCCTCGGAATCGTACGACCAGCCAGTCACCATGGCTCCAGAATCGAGAAAACGATACATGCAGCCGTTGCATTCAACGACACCCGTCGCCATAAGATGGGTGGTGGGGTCAAACCAGTACCACGTATCGCCGAGCTTGAGCCACCCCTCACAAAAGGAATCCTGGTTATCAGACGTAAGGTAGACCCAGCCGTCTTCGGTTTCGTTCCAGCCCTTCGCATATGTCGGATGAGACGAATCGGGCGACTGCGAATCAGAACCAGCGCCTTCAGATTCGCCAGTCGATGGTGTATTGGGCTCCGGATCAGCTGCCGACGCGCCGGTTCGTTCGGAAGAGCCCGTGTTTAACCCCATGGAAGAATTCAACGATACGTCCGCAGTATTCTCAGGCTGAACCGCGTGTGGGGCATTAGACGCTGCACTATTCAGGGACGCATTGTCCGCCCAGCAAAGCTGGCATGGAACGAGAAGCGCGATTCCCATGAGCAGCGCCGCTTTTCCGTATTTCAAAATCTTGCTCGATTCTTGCACTCTTTTTCAACTCGATGCTTGCGGCGATAATTTTAGCAATGATTCACCCAGGTAACATTTTTTAACAAGAAAGAACGGGGGGCGGTCAAAAATGACCGCAAGAGCCGCACAGAAAGCGGGCCCGCGCCTTTCGACGCGATGCCCGCAATAAGGCGAAACGCCCTTCGTTCCTTGGAAAATCAAAACCCCAAAGCACTACTCAAGAGGAACGCCGTTGTACCAACCCCATTTCGGAGAATACGTCGTTGTGTAGTAGCTGAGCCATTCGTCGAGCGGCATCGTGCGAATACGGCCGATATTGTCCATAACGGTGTTGTTGCCCACATAGATGCAAATGTGGCCCCAAATCGAACCCGCATACGTATGAGTATGGGACGGAACGGCGATGATCATACCGACGCGAAGTTCGCTCAAATTATCGAGACCGCAATAAGCGTAGAACATGTCGTCGGCATCGTAGTCGTTATTGGGGAGCAATTGACCCTGACCAATACGATTGAATACCAAGGCAACCCATTCCGAACAAAGCCCTGGCCCCGGAGTGGGAACCGCACTACAGGCAGCAACGAGCTGTCGTTGCATGTCGGTTGTCGCCGATGGTTCCGCTTCAAGCATCGCCCCATCGCCGCCAAACTGATAGTAGTGAGAATCGATGGTATGCCATCCCGTCACCATCGCCCCCGACGATGCAAGGTAATACCACTTTCCTGCATCCTTAAACCAGCCGGTGAGCATAGCTCCATCAGAGCCGAAGTAATACCAGGCGCCGTTAATGTACTCCCAGCCAGTGTCGTATGCGCCGTTTTCGTCGAAGTGGAACCAGCTCGACCCGAGCAATTCCCAGCCTGCAAACGAATCGCCGTTTTCTTTCTTCAAAACGACGTCGCCGTTTTCGTCGTACTTCGCATAGTAATCAACCGCACCGGAAGCGGACGCGTGCGCCGCCCTTCCGTCTTCAAACTCGAACCAGCAGCTCGACTCCATGCGACCGCTGTCTTGGAACTTATACCAAGCGCCGCCAATTTGTTGAATGCCGACGACCATGAGTCCTTGTTGCTCGGGATCGAGCCAATACCAGCCGCCCTTGGCAAGCCAGCCCGTTTGCAGCGCGCCAGACGGCTGCGCATACACCCAACCATCGTCGCACAGCACCCAACCAGTTTTCATGGCCCCGCTATCGTCGAATGCGTACCACGAGCCGCCTATCTCTTCGCGGCCCGTCGCCATAACACCAGAACCCGCGAGGTAATACCACGTTTCGCCTTGCAGAACCCAGCCCGTTTGCATGGCTCCCGAGTCGTCGAGCAGGAACCACTCATCGTCAACCTTTTGCCAGCCCGTAAGCATTTTCCCGTCTTCAGCGAAAAGGTACCACGAGCCATCAATCCACGCCCAGCTGTGCGCCATAGCGCCCGAGCCGTTGAGCCAATACCAGGTGCCAAAGCGACACAGCCAACCCGTTTGCATCGCGCCCGACGAGTTCGTGAAATACCAGGTGCCGCTATCGTTCACCCAGCCGGTGCGCATGTCCCCAGTTTGCGGGTCGAGATAATACCACGACCCTCCGACGAACGCCCAGCCAGAAGCCACTACGCCATTCGGGTAGGAATACTGCCATGCTCCATTGAGAATGTACCAGCCCGCATACATATAGCCCGCCGAATCGAAGCGGTACAGAGCACCGTCTACCTCCAAGACGCAACTCGTTGGGTAGCCGCCATCGTCATAGGCATACCACCATCCAGTGCCGTTATGCTGCCACGATCCGGGAAGCGCGATTCGATTGCCTTCACTTTTCACGATAGCGAACGGCACGCGTGCCTCAAAGCCGGCATAATCGCCAAGGCCTCCGATGAGCACCGAAGCCTCGCCGGGAACGACGTTATTCTCATACGAAACGGCGTAGTCACGGCCTTCGACAAGCAACCGCTCGCCATCGCGCACCGTGACCTGCGGGGTGACCGCGACGCCAGTATATTCAGCCGAAGTGCTCTCCAACTCGCATTGCACCTGTTCAAAAGACGGCTGCACTTCTTGCGACTCTTTTCCTTCGGCCTGCGCCCCATTCGCTTCCGCAACGGCAAACGCCGCCTCGTCGCCAGCCTGCTCTGCGCCGACGAGCGATTCGGCAGGCTCTACGGAAGCGCCTTGCGCCCATGCCACACCTGGAAACAACGCCAGCGACAACGCCGCCACAAGAGCCAGAGGACACGCCGCCCTATGCATCTTCTTCATGCTTCAACCCTTCTTTACCGCATGAGGATTACCCAAGACGGGCCATCACTCACAAATTCAGAAATGCTGTTACCCATGCCTCCGAAAGAATGCCAAAAACGGTTCTCGTACGGAGTGTCGCCCCAGAAAAATCCAATATGACAGTCCGTCGAATACGGGTTGAACGGATAGAAAAACACCAAGTCGCCTTTGCGCGCCTCGCCGCTCGCGAGCAATTCCGAGACGCTGTTGAACTGCAACACCGTGGCTCCGCTGTCGATAGCATAGCCATACCAACGGTATGCATTGCAGAAGCTCCCACGGCCCGGTCCTCCCGGCCATGGCGAATTCGATTGGTTGTTCGCGATCTTCGATAAATCGCCACCGGCCTTCGCATAGGCATGCGACACGAAACCGCCGCAATTCATTCCGGTGAATCCATCGCTTCTCGGTTCCCCATTGGGATACGTGCAGCACACAGGACTTAAGGACGTATCGTAGCGTGTGCCAAGATAGTAGGAATCGTTCTCGTGAGAAATCAGCTGTTCAAGCAAACGCTGCCTACTTACGCCCAAGACGGAGCCGGACGCGTCGACCCACACGCCCGAAGCATTAAACCATGAGCAGATTCCGTCACAATCGTACCAACCGGAAGACGCCATGCATCCCGTTGCCTCATCGAGCCAGTACCATGCAGAGCCGTAATGCAGCCAACCCGTTTGCATGGCGCCGCTCGAATCAAGGTAATACCAGGCGCCACCCCAGCTCAGCCAGCCCGTACACATAGATCCCGAGTCGTTGAAGAAATACCACGCCTCTCCACATTGCTTCCAGCCCGTCGCCATAGCGCCCGAGCCATCGAAGAAATACCACGAACCCGATATTGAGCGCCAGCCGGTCGCCATTGATCCATCAGAATCGAGCCAGTACCACGACGAGCCGCCCCAGTACCAACCTGTTTGCATTACGTAATCGGAATCGAAGAAGTGGAACGAATCGCCTATGCACACCCATCCCGATTGCAGCTCGCCATCGGCATTCGCGTAAAACGTTTTTCCGTCGACGGAGAAGAACCCGGGGAGAGCCTGCTCCCACGAATCACCGCGCACGGTGCTTTGCGCACCGCTCTGCACCATGGGCACGCCCGAAGCACTTTTGCCCGCGACAAAAATCACGGCACCGTTCGATTTAAGCAGCGCCAAGCCCTCGCCGCAAGGAGCCCATCCGGACATTTGAATCGAGCCATCAGCGAAGGCGTAGTAATGCTCGCCATATGCCTCGAATTCCCCAGTCGCCATCGCACGAGTTTCGAGGTCGAGCCAGTACCAATGAGACCCGTCCCAATACCAACCCGCATCCAGCACGCCCGATTCGGCGGCATGGTGCCAGGCGCCATCGACAAGAGCCCAACCGGTTTGCATGGCGCCCGACGCGCCAATGGCGTAGAGATTCGATCCATCGTTCACCAGGCCCGTTGCCATGGCCTTCGTCGAGGGATCGAGCCAATACCATGCGCCCCATACGTGCTGCCATCCGCCCTGCAGCTCTCCGGAAGGAGCTGCGTAATACCAGACGCCACCGTCGCACGCCCAGCCAACAGCCATAGACCCAGACGCATTGAAGCAATACGAGCTCGAACCACACTGCGTAACGCCCGTGGCCATTACGCCGGTTTCAGAGTCGAGCCAATACCAATTCGAGCCGTCGAACAGCCAGCATCTCTCCATTGCGCCAGATACATCGAAGAAGCGCCAGCCATCATCACACGCAACCCAGCCGAGCCTCATGGCGCCATAAGGAATGGAAGCGTCGTCGCCGGCGTTCAGAAGGTAGCGCCCACCTGCGCATTCCGTAAGGCCGACGGCCATGACGCCCTCGTTATCGAACCAATACCAAAAGCCCCCTGTATACAGCCATCCTTTGGCTGGGGCAGAGTTTTGGTAGTAGAACCATTGGTTAGAAGCCGCGTCGTATTCCCAACCATTTTTTGGATGCACCGCTTCGGACAATGCCGGGGTGTCGGCAGACGCCTCGACCGCAGGTTCACCGCTTGCGCTCGAAGAGCACCCTTCCGACGCATAGGCCGCCGGAGCCAGTTCACATGCCAAAACTAAAACGATGGCGCCCAGCCAAACACGAGCAGAGGTCGCCACCTCTAAACACGAAGTACGAATTACATTCACCGAAAAGAGCCTTTCAATCTTACAGACGCATTGTAAGGCAAATCGATAGGGGCCCTCCAGGAAAGAACAGCCAAATCAAGTACCTTATGCGCATGACGATGACTGGCGAAGGGGCAACGAGGGCGCCCCAAAGCTCGAATTCACACCCAAACGCTAATCAACGATATAGCGCGGATCGATTTCTTGCAATTCGGCAAACGAATCGATTTCGCTCACATCGTCAAACGTGCACGGCTCAATTTGAAGGTTGTATTGTTCGCGGCAAACAACGCACGGAATGTCATCCCAAAAACGCTGGCGATTTTCCTCTTGCGCAAACGCCTTTGGCAAATCGATAGCGAGCCTTGCGCCGTCTTCGCTGTTCCAATAGCTAATGCCATACATGTGATAGCAGTCGGTACCACCCTTATGCAAGTCAATGATGCGTCCCTCACGAACGTCGAAGCACCAATCGGGCGTCGACGAAACAGGCACGCCCATATAGCAAGAGTGATAACGATATTTCTTCAAAAGCGAAGGGTTCGAGAGATACAAATCGCTTTCAAACGCATATGCATTTTGGAAGAAATCCTTCGCAACGCATGCCGACGAAATATTGTTCGTGGTGTCATACAGCGGGTTTTCCAGCAAAGTCACCATAGGATAATCGGCCCTCAAAAGCTCGAATTGCTCCTTAAGATAACCAGTCACAATATAAATCTCGGTAACATCGATTGCCAAAAGGGCATCGAGAATCGTGGAAATGATGCTCCTCCCGTTCACGTTGACCAGGGGTTTCGGCGTATTGATAGTGATGGGCAGCATGCGGCTTCCGAAGCCCGACGCCAAAAGCACGGCACGGCGGGCGCGATACGGCTCAAGCGCTGCTAGGTCTTCATTGCTCGCCTTGCCCGCATCGTATTTCGCCACAAGATCGCAGAATTCGTCATACGTAAGAGCGTTCATGCCCAACCCTTTCACCTTCATTATATTTTGGCCTTGCCCAGCATGCCTTTCACCACGGCGCTCACAAAGCCTTGTCGTTGTTCGGCATATGGCACGCCGCCAAGCAAAAGCCCTTCGATTTTCAGGCCGCCCAAAGACGCCGGATCCAAATCGTATGGATTGCCAGAGAGCACGCACATGTCGGCCACCTTGCCGACTTCAAGAGATCCGCGCTCGTTCTCGTCGAATGTTGTCCAGGCGCCATTATACGTGCACATGCGCAATGCCTCCTGGGGAGTAAGGCTTTGCCCAGGCACGCTGTGGTTGCACGCCCGCTGCATCCATAAAAGAGGATTGGGATCGGTACAGGGTGCATCGGATCCAGCCGAAAGCACGATTCCCATATCCCACATCTTCCGCAGCGGATTGAGCCTTGCGGCACGACCCTCTCCCAACAGTGAAACCAAATAGGAATCAGGTTCTTGGGGCCAATCGATGAAGCTCGTCTGCATGGGCGCATGAATTCCGTACTCGGCGCATATTTCCAACGCCTCCTGCGTAGGCAGGCACGCATGAATGATTCCGTGCCGATGGTCCTCGCGCGGATAATCATCGAGAGCGGCCTTCAAGGCATGCGCCGCCTGGTTGAATGCCGCATCGCCAATGGCATGCATTTCAATTTGAAGCCCCAAGCGATTCGCCTTTTTGCAGAAATCGGTCACGAATTCGTCGCTGTAGTATAGAACGCCATGTCCACCCTGAGCGTCGCTATAGGGCTCAATCATGGCCGCATCATGGCTCCCAAAACACCCGTCCAGCGCACATGCGAAGCATCCACCAATCCGAGGCAAACCCCGCTTCGTAGCGACGCTCACATCCATGGATTGAGGAAATACGCGCACCTGAAACCCCGACTGGGCGCTTCTTCCCACCCATTTCTCCAGACTGATGTCCAGGTTTCCCGCAAAGCCCACGCCACTCACGGTATGAACCATGCCAATGCCTCGGCTCGCCAGAAAATCTATGGCGCCCTGAATGTTTCTCACCAATTCCGGGATTGACAAAGCGCCCGTGATGTAATCGCTCACAGCAAAAAACGCTTCTTGGTTCATCTCGCCCGTATCGGGGTGATAACCGCGCAAATTGCGCACCTTGCCATCGATTTTTTCCAGAAGAGCGCTGTTCACCACGCAAGCATGCCCGTCATATTTCACCATGAAGACTGGCTTATTTGGACATACCTCATCGAGCTCGGCACGGGAAAGAAGGCGCCCCTCCTCGACAGAATATGGCGAAGCGCCGAAGGCAACGAGAATTTTTGCCGTACACGTTCTCGCGAAATCGGCAACCATTTCCTTAATACGCTCATTCGAACGCGCATGCATGACATTCAAACCAGCATTGAACGTGGCAAACGACGCCAAATGTTCATGAGTGTCAACGAAAGCAGGGCACAGGGCGCGGCTTTGCAGCCGCTCAATCGGCGCGCCCTCGAATTGCGCAGGCAGGGTGTCTCCAACATACGCAATTATCCCTGCATCTTCGATCAAATAACGAGCCACGCTATCGCGCGCATCGACCGTGAGAATTGTTCCCTCGTAGACTTTCATCGTTCACTTCCTCGCCAAAAACGTCGAAAACACCGATTTATTATGCATGCGATTCCCCATCGCATGCCCCTCACTCGCTTTCGACCTTTCACCTGGCCTCTTCTTGATAAAGGGCTTCGGCGGCCTTGGTATAGCGCTTTGCAGCCCTGTACCAAATATAAAGCCACTCACCCACAGGATTGCCCATAGCCTCTTTGTACATCGCCCATATGTACCAATACCAACCGACAAGGCCAACCGCCGCCAGGCAATGACGTTTCTCCACATCGCTTGCTTCACGGCCGTAGTAAAGCGGAAGAATCGCAAGCGTCTGCTCAACCGTATAGCCAGAGCCCTGGGCAACGAAATTTCCGATATCGCACGCCGGATCGCCCATCGCAGCGTATTCCCAATCGATAAGGCGCATTTCATCGCCGCGCACAAGAAAATTCGGGCCGTAAAAGTCGTTATGGCACAGCACCGGCTCTCCCGCTTCTGCATGCATCTTGGCAGCAATGGCGCCAACACGCGAGGCGAGTTCCTCGAAATCACAGGGCAACGGATAATTAATGCGCTTCAATATCTCGGCGATTTTGACTCCCTCGTCATAGAAGTCAAAGCTGTAAGGCGAAACTTTGCCGCTCGTATGCAGGGCGCGCCCCATTTTCAGAGCGCGAGCAACATGGTCGGGATTGCCGTAATCCAACTCGGAGCACCCCTCGATATAAAGCGATATCTTCCAGCCCTCATCGGGATCCTCATAGAGAAACGTATCGTCGAGGCCAAGGTCTCGAGCCACGCTCAAAGCGAACGCCTCCGCCTCTCGATTGATGATTTTTTCGGTACCGTTTCCAGGGTGACGATAAATATAGCGAACGCCTTTAACGGTAAACATCGTCGACAGATTCGTAAGCCCCGCATTGACGGGCTTCACATCGGAAATATCGTCGCGAGAACAATCGAGAGTGCTGCAAATGTTATCGAGGATTCGCGAGTCCACATTGGCAAAGAAATCGCGGTCGAATCTCGTGAGATCGGTCAAACTGTCGAATTCGTACACGACGCCAGGCCTATAAAGGCGCGCGAATACCGCAAGTTCACGAATGTGATCAGCCAGAATATCATCCCAGAGTTTATTCGCCGTCGACGGATCGTCGTATTCGTCAGCGATGAGCGAAATAAACTTCGCGGAGAAATTTCTATCGAAATACGCGGGTCCGCGAGAAAAATAAAAACCTTCACCACCGCGCTCGATGCCAACAATGCGATGGGCGGCATCGAGGGTGAGGGCGTATTCGTCTTCGTCGGCGTCGTCGGAGCATGCCGAAAGGCATGGGCGATACATGTAGCGCGAGAAAATGTTATCGGTGTAATACTCGTCGGAATTGCATATGTACGTATTGCCAAGGATGTTTCGCGCGGCATACAGAGATGCGTGGTTGTTGCGCGTAGAATACTCGGGAGCGACGAGAATCTTTACAGCGAAGTCTTCTTCGAGGTAGAAAAAAGACTCCTTCATATATCCGACGACCACCGTAATGTCGTCGATGCCCGCTTCTCGAAGTTGGCGAATGAGGCGTTCGATAAGCACCTCGCCACGCACTTCGAACATGGCCTTCGGCTTTTCAAACGACAATGGGGCAAGACGGCTCGCCGAACCTGCAGCGAGAATTACCGCGTTGTCTACGCGATACGAAGAAAGGGCGCTTTCGCCAAGCGGCGTCACACGCCCTTCCCCATCAAGGAAACCAAGGTCTTTGAGCGATTTGCGTGCTTTGTTAACGGAGCCAAGGGATACCCCGGCCTCAGATGCGATTTCGCGCTGGGTTTTATCGCTCGATACAATGAGCGAGCGCAGAACTTCGAACTGGTATTTGCTAAGCATGGCAACCTCTGTTCATAGCATCCATAGTGCGTTTTGCCCATGAACAACTATGAAACGATTCCCATGGGCAGTCAAGACTTAGGGAATCCATTTCCCATCAGGCCCAATACGATACCCGTCAATCACCGCATTCGTCGCCATGGCGCCATCGGGCAAGAAATAATAATCGCCCATCCAGCAATTCGCTTTCATGACGCCCGAATCGTCGAAGTAATACCAGGAGTCATTTTCATTCAACCAGCCAGTAACCATGGCGCCCGAGCCGTCCAGGTAGCACCACGAACCCGCACTTTGTTTCCAACCCGTAAGCATAGAGCCCGAGCTATCGAAGCAATACCACGACCCCGCGATAGAACGCCATCCCGTCGCCATTGCGCCGTCGGAGCCAAACCAATACCAAGACGAACCATCGTCGTACCAGCTCGTCTGCATCGCTCCGCTGTTATTGAAGAAATACCACTGGCCATCGATTTCGCGCCAACCAGTCGCCATTGCGCCGTCGGAATCGAGCCAATACCACGAAGCGCCGCCATCACACCAACCCGTTCGCATCGCACCCGATTCATCGAAGGCGTACCACTGGCCACCAATTTCACGCCAGCCGGTCGCCATCTCGCCATATTCGTCAATCCAATACCAAGAACCGCCCGTATGCACCCAATGGGAGTCGTAGCTCGAGAAATCGGCGTTGAACCACGTCCAGCCGCTTTCGGTTCGAACCCATCCCGAAACAAGAACGGGCACGCCGTCGCGATAAAGGTGATACGTTCCGCCGCCCCATTCCCCGCTGTACAAACGCGGAATGCAATACTCGCCATTGGTCGTGACGCCAGCCGACGATAAAGAAACTTCGAAGGCCGCAGAACCGTCGTTAACGACATCGGCGCTCGAATAATACCGCGAGCCAATCTCCCAAAGCGCGCGCACGAGCTCCTCACGCATAGTCGAATATCGTCCCGTCTGGAAAACGAATTTCGGCGAAAGAGCCTTTAGATAGCCAATTGAATTCGAGTTGTTGAAGCCGTGGTGGCCCAGTTTGAGAAAATCAACGTGCCCGAGTTCAGATGCAAGAGCATCCTCGGCTCCGCATAGGTTGTTTATATCGCCCGAAAGAAACGCCGTGGCGCCACCAGCCGTCACCTTTACGCCCAAGGAAATGCAATTCGCGTCTACGAACGTACCAAGCGCATCGGACCCGTTGGTATTCATGATGTCGATTTGGGCAGAGCCGAGCGTGAAATGAGGATTGCCAACATTCGACCCATCTTCAGGATCGACGGGCGCGCTTTCGTCAAACCTTTGAATAAACGAGGCGCCATACTCCGCTTGCGCTTCCTGCGCCGCAGAAACGAGCAGGTCATAGACGTATTGGTTGTCCCAAAGCGCATCTGGGTTGGTAATCATGGAGTCGTCGTAGAGCGGCGTGTATATTCGCGCCGGCTTGAAAGCCGATATAATCTGCCCCGCCGCGCCAATATGGTCGCTATGCGGGTGCGTGCCGATATAGAAATCAAAGTTTTCGCTGGTCACACCCATGCTTTGCATGAAAGCGGTAACTTGGTCTTCGACACCCTGGCCAACAGTCGTGTCCGACCGAACGGGATAGCGCGAATCGGAGCCGTCTGGCGAATCGCTGCTCTCGCCAGAATCGACCATCCCAAAGTGTCCATCACTCTCGATAAGAATCGCATCCATGTATTCAAACGGCAGGATATAAATGCGGGCACTGTCGCTCGCCTCGGCGGGCTGCGCCAAAGCGACATTCGGGCAAAAAAGAGCGCTGGCCCACATCAACGCGCCAGCGCACAACAAGCCGAAGAGCGGCATCACTCGCTTAGAAATCGAAACATCCATTGAGCTACTTCCTTCAACGATGGCCTTCTACATGCCTAAACGGCAGCTCCATCATTGTTGGCGCTCTCCAAAATATAAGACATGGTCAACTTTGCTAATTATACGTCACGACTTTCGTGCCATAGGGAATGTTGTCGTAAATCCATTTTGCATTCTGAATTTCCAGACGCACACACCCGGCCGATGACGGAACGCCCATGGTCGGATCCATGATTCGATTGCTGTTGACGTAGTACGGGGAGGAATGGAACAGGTAGTCACCGTAGAATTGCGTGTAGTAATAGCAGGTGTAGCCATGACCGAACGAGTAGCCCTTGCCGGACACCTCATATTCGCCGATGACCGTCGGCGTTCCAGCCCTTCCTGTAGAGCACACATAGCGCCTGTTCAAATCCCAATTGCCCTGTGAGCCGCAGTAAATGCTCGTGACGCATCGGGACGTATCGACCAGAATGAGCCAGTTCGTGCGGCTCGCGTAGCTTTGGGCCTTCGCATTCGTTGAGTCGGAAACCCAAACGCCGTTCGACTTGAAGCAATACCAAGAGCCATTGATCCATTGCCAGCCCGTGGCCATGGCGCCATTGCCGTCAAACCAATACCAGGCGCCGCCCGAAGCGAACCAGCCGGTTTCCATGCGACCGGACGCGTTCGCGTAATACCACGTGCCATTCACATCAATCCAGCCAGTTTGCATGGCGCAGCTGCTCTCGCTGAAGTAGTACCACGAGCCGCCATCGTAGAGCCAGCCAGTTTCCATGCGGCCGGAGGCATTTGCGTAATACCATGCGCCCCCGGCGTAAATCCAACCGGTTTCCATGCGACCGGAATCGCTCGCATAGTACCAGGAGCCGTCGACATCGATCCAACCGGTCTGCAGGGCGCCACTCTTGTCGAAATAGTACCAAGCGCCGTTGTCGTCCAACCAGCCAGCACGCGCGCAGCCATTTTCGTCAAAGTAGTACCACACGCCGTCAAACTGCTTCCAGCCCGACGAGGGCGCATGGGTTTCAGGATCGATGTAGAACTTGCAACCGCCCAACTCAACGAAGCCGGAAGCAGGCTCAAGCACGCCATCGGCATTCGGGACATACAGCACGCCGCCGTCAAGCTTGCCGCAAAGCGCGCCATCGACGCCCGCGAAAACCGTCGTTCCATCCTCGGCGGTCACCCATTGGCGCACGGCAATTTCACCAGAGTCACTTGCGAAGTAGTTCGACCCGTCGACCGAAAAATATCCCGTAGCCAACTTAAGGCCACATGCGGGGTCAAGATAGTAGAAGTTTCCGTTTGCAGAAAGCCAGCCCGAATGAGCCGCGCCCGAAGCATCGGCGTAATACCAGTCGCCGCCATCGAGAATCCAGCCCGTTGCCATGGCGCCGGAAGCGTCAAAATAGTAGCGCGTCGACGAGATGTCGCTCCATCCCGTTGCCATAGCGCCATGTGCCGAGGGGTCGAGCCAATACCACGTGCCGCCAAGCTTCAACCAACCAGTCTCGGGCTGGCCATCGCGACCGTAATACCACGTTCCGGCATACGAGACCCAACCGTCAACCAAGCCATATTCGCCAAGCAAGTAGTCTTGTCCATCAATCGTAGCGCACCCCTGCGCCATAGCGCAGCCATTATCGGAATCGAACCAGTACCATGCGCCGCCGATCAATTCCCAGCCGCTAGCCATATGGCCTGAAGCCTTCGCGTAATACCAGGCACCGCCATCGTAAAGCCAACCCGTAGCCATGGCGCCCTGGAAGTCGCCGCCCTGCGCCAAGTAATAGCGCGAACCCGAAAGCTCTATCCAACCCGTAGCCATTTTGCAGCCCGCCGAGGAATCGAACCAGTACCAGTGGCCGTTGATGTATTCCCAGCCCGAGACGAGCGCTCCATTGCGCACGAAATACCAGTCGGAGCCAACAGCGTTCCACCCCTCGCTATACGAGGGCTGTTCGCCTTGCTCGCCAGAATCGCCCTGGGTCGCTTCGTTTGTCGCCAGCTCGCCGGCAGGTTCGGCCTGCGACACACCGACTGGCTCCTGCGAAGGCGCAGCAGCGGAAGTGGCCAAAGGCGCCCCTTCCTCGAACCAATCGGCAGAATTCGCGGAATCAACTGTTTTCTGCTCAAGCGCATCGGCGACCTGGTCGCCACACGCGTCGGCGTCGAGCGCGAACGCCGCGCTTGGCACGGCGACGGCAAACGCTGCCGCAGCGAAAAGCGAAATGATTTGGGACTTCTTCATCGTAAAGCTCGTTTCGGAATAGGCATCAGCTTAGGCGATTATACCAAGAGAGGCACCAAGTCGCCTTGATGCCTCTTCTGTTCGCGGCCATGTTTGCCGCGACTGGATACTGTTCGCCGAGTTCGGAAGAACTAATCTTCCTGCTCCACGTAAATGCCCTCTTGCTTGAACACCGTAGCGAAGGTCTTGAAAAAGATCTTCACGTCAAGCAAGAACGACAAATGGTCGACGTAATACACGTCGAGGGCAAGCCTATCGTGCCACGGCAGCGAATTGCGACCGTACGCCTGAGCGTAGCCCGTAATGCCCGGCGTCACTTCGAGCTTGCGACCTTCATCGCCTTGGTACAAGGCCATTTCAGAATCCAAATCGGGACGCGGGCCAATAATGCTCATGTCGCCCTTCAGCACATTCAGGAACTGAGGGAACTCATCGAGCGACGTCTTGCGCATAAACGCGCCAATCTTCGTCATGCGCGGGTCATCGGCACCGTTGTAGGTGCTGCCGTCTTCCATCTTCAAATCGGGCGCGTTCACGTACATGGAACGAAACTTGTACATAACGAACGGCTTGCCATTCTTTCCGACGCGAGGCGCGTTGTAGAAAACGGGGCCCTTGTCTTCCAGATAAATCATCGGCGCGAACACGATGAACACGATAAGCACGAACGGAAGCGCAATAAGGCCAAGCACGATATCGAGCACGCGCTTAAAGAAGTGCTTATACACCCGCAGCCTCGCATTCGGCATACGCTTCGCCGAAGCAGGCGATAACGTAGTCGACCATCTCGTCGGTCATCTTGGTGTTCAGCGGCAGCGAAACCTCATTCTCGAACTGCGCGAGCGCATTCGGGTAATTGGCGATATCGAAGCCAAGATTCTTATATGCAGTGAGCATCGGAAGGGGCTTGTAATGCACGTTGCACGCTACTTCTCGTTCGGCCATTTTTTCAATGAACAGGTCACGGAACGCACGAGACTTGCCCACAAGGCGCGCCAGGCACAAGTGGCCCGACGAAGTGATGTCCTCGTCGAAGTGATGCAGGAATTGCACCTTCTCGCCGGCAAGCGCATCGGAGTAATGCACGAGCATTTCGTGGCGACGAGCAAGCAGCTCCTTGTAGCGAGACTGCTGGCCCAGGCCAATAGCCGCCAGCACATCGGTCATGTTGCACTTGAAATACGGCGCCACCACGTCGTATTCCCACGAGCCGAGCTTCATCTTCGACAGGGCGTCTTTGCTCTGGCCGTGCAGCGAGAACAGCTGCAGCTGCTTGTACACAGCTTCGTCGTCGATGCCTTCACGGGAACGCCACGTGAGCGCGCCGCCCTCGGCCGTGGTGAAGTTCTTCACGGCATGGAACGAGAACGAAGAGAAGTCGGCCACAGAGCCAACCGGCGTACCCTTGTACGACGCGCCGTAGGCATGGGCAGCATCGGTAATCACGACGCAACGGTCGAACGCCTGCTGCAGGCCCTCTGCGGGATGATACAAGTCGCGCTTGGCTTCCACAGCCGCGAAAATGCGGTCGTAATCGCACGGAACGCCGCCAAGGTCGACAGGGATAACAGCCTTCGTGCGCTCGGTGATTGCGGCCTCCATGGCGTCGTAGTCCATTTGGTAGCTGCCGGGAGCGACATCGACCATAACGGGCGTTGCGCCAACGTGGCATACGGGGCTCACCGTTGCAGTGTAGGTGTACGCGGGCACGATGACCTCGTCGCCTTCGCCGATGCCGAGCAGGCGCAGGCACATCTCGAGCGCCGCAGTAGCGGAATTCAGGCAGCACGCTTTGTTGGTGCCGCAAAGCTGGGCAACCTCACGCTCGAGCTCTTTCGTTTTGGGGCCGGTGGTGATCCAGCCCGATTTTAAAGCCTCGACAACCTGGTCGATTTCAGCCTGAGTAATATCGGGTGGAGAAAACTCAACACGCATGGTATGCAACCTTTCTTCGGAAGCCATTCGAGCGACGGCTTCACCAATTCACGCGCACTACTATAAACCGAGCAGCCGCCCCATTACAAATAAGCGGAAGACTTAACGGGAATTCCAAATAGCAAAAACGGCACGGAAAACGCTGCTCCCGTGCCGTTTCTTTCCATATAAACCCCTAGGGGACGTATTGCCTAAGCGAACGGTCGCTGCACGCCATATACATGGGGATGGATGCCATTCACCGTCGACATAACCGTGACAGACGGCGGCCACGCCTCAATAACCTTGTCATCGCCCAGGTAGATAGCAACGTGGATGATGGTGCCGTACCCATTGTCGTAATAGATAAGGTCGCCGCGCTGGCGGTCGGAATACGAGACGCGCTGAATGGGGAGGTTCCACATATTGCGGGATTCGTATTCGTACGCCGGATTGGAATGGCGCTCGGGGCTCACCGGCCACGGGTCAAAACCTGCCGCATACAGTCCCTGCATCGCAAGGCCGCTGCAGTCGACATAGCCACCAGGGGCCTGGCTATAGCATGCTTTATACGTATCGCCGTAGTACTCATACGCGGTAGAAATCATCGCCTCGATGCGCTCTTCGCGCGTGTTGTTTTCATCGGCCAAAAGCGGGCTCACATACCACCCGCGCGAGCGCATGTCGGAAAGGCGGTTGTTCTCGCCCGCCAAATAGCTCGGAGAGGTGGAATCGGACGTCATAAGGCCATTGGAACCGAAATAGTAATAGTGGCCCGAGTTGTGCCACCAGCCCGTCTGCATGGCTCCCGACGACTTGAGGTAATACCATTGGTCGTCGCCTTCGGTGCCAAGGTTGATCCATTCGCTCGAAACCATGCCGCCCCAACTGCGGAAGTAGTACCACGAGCTGCCGATTTTCTCCCAACCGTTGCTCGACATAAGGCCGGAATTCGCGAAATGGTACCACGCGCCGCCGATCTGCGCCCAGCCAGTTTCCATGGCGCCCGAGTCGCGCAGCCAATACCAATCGTTGCCAAGCTGCAGCCAGCCGGTAGCCATGCCGCCCCAATCATGGAAGTAGTACCACGTACCGCCGATGCGACACCAGTCGCCGGCGGCCATAATGCCCGAGCCATCGAAGTAGTACCAAGTCCCCGAAATAAACTGCCAGCCCGTTTGCATCACGCCGGAGTCGGAAAGGTAATACCAATCGCTGCCAAGCTGCAGCCAGCCGGTAGCCATAACATGGGTCATGGGATCGAAATAGTACCAATCGCCGCCATCTTCAAGCCATGCCGAATCGGCGCAGCCAGAGCCTTTGAAGTGATACCAGTCGCCATCGATGAGCTCCCAACCGACGGCCATGCGCCCGGAAGCGGAGGGCTTGAGCCAATACAGCTGCCCGCCAAAATCGATCATGCCCTCGTACATCGCATACGTGCCCTCTTGGAAGTAATACCAGCCGCCGTTATACGAGTACCAGCCGCTCACAAGCACGCCCGAGCCATTCGAGCAATACCAGGAACCGTTATCGAATTCCCATCCATACGTGAGCGCGCCCGATTGCGCAAAATGGTAGCCCATGCCGTCGATTTCAACAACGCCCACAGCCATAACGCCGGTCTCGGGATTGAGCCAATACCACGCGCCCCCGTATTTGAGCCAGCCCGCATACAGGTTGCTTTGCGCGTCATAGTACAGCCAGTTGTCCGATTCGTCTTGGACCCAGCCATGCCTGGCCTCATCAGCCGCAGCCAGGGCGTCGCTTTCATCGACAGCCTGGTCGGCATATGAAGCTTGAGGAATCGCGAACAGCGTGAAGGCCATTGCGATTGCAAATAATCCCACGCTTCCAACAAGCGCATTTTTCATTTTGGCAGTCATGGCAAACCTCCCCTTTCAGTCGGGACCATCATAAACGAACCTCGCTGGTGTTGCGCCGAAAAGACCGTTTGCGACCTTATTGCAATTCTGGGAATAGCCCTCGCCCCTGCAATAATGTATTGTGAAATTACGTGAAATTACGCATCCACCTCAACTCGCACTATACGGGTTCCGCACGGGAAAGGCTGCCCCATGACCACGATTCGCATCACAAAGAAACGTCTCCGTCACTCCCTTCTGCCATCCCTCGCTGCGCTTTCGCTGCTTTCCGCCCTCGCAGTATTCGCGCCCTGCGCCTTCGCGCTCGAGGCGAACGCAGCCGACGCCGAGGCAACCGACGCACGGATAGCCAACGGCCCCGAGTCCAATCAGGGTCCATCGCGTCAAGCAAGCCCCTTAGAAGTGACCATCGAAGCGGTCTCGGCCGAAAACGGCAACCTCGGCGCCGCTGAGGCCAAAGGCGCCGCACCAGAGCCGGAACCTGTTAAACGCTACGAGCATTTAACAGGTTCAGAAGCAACTGGGGAAGAGACCCTCCAACCCAATTTGTGGACTTTCGAATTCGTCGCCGGCACCATGACCGCCCTCAACAACGGGAAACCATCCGCTTACGATGGGTGGGCGCAAGCATCTGACGGCTCATGGTATTGGTTCTCAAACAAGGCCGAAGCGTCAACGAGCCAGTGGATTTCCTATAGCGGGCATTGGTACTGGCTCGACGAAACGGGCAAAAATCTCACGGGAACGTTTTCTACCCCGAACGATGGCAAGATGTGGCATGCAACCTCATCGGGAAGCCTCGTTCAAGGCGTCGATTGGGTAATTTCTGAAGGGTCCTGGTACTTCCTTGCAAGCGATGGCAGCCTTAGGACCAAATGGGTGGAAGCTGGCTCCTGGTACTGGCTGGACCCAAATACGGGCGCCATGCAAACGGGCTGGCTCAATCTCGATAACGCGTGGTACCACCTCGGCGATCAAGGCGCCATGCAGACAGGCTGGGAATACATCGGCGGAAACTGGTATTTGTTCAAGAGCTCTGGCGCAATGGAGCGCGACTGGAACTTCTACAAAGGGTCGTGGTATTGGTGCGATTCAGACGGCGCCATGCGAACCTGGTGGACAAACATTCATGACTCGTGGTATTTCTTCGACAGCAACGGCGCCATGCAGTGCGGATGGCTCCAGCTTGGCAGCACCTGGTATAAGCTGAGCGAAGACGGCGTCATGCAGACAGGCTGGCAATACGACCGCGGTTCATGGTACTGGCTCGACCCCACGAACGGAGACATGCGCACCGGATGGCTTCAGGTCGATGACGACTGGTTCTACCTGCGCAGCAATGGAAAAATGGCAACTGGGTGGCTCCCGATCGACAACAAGCTGTACTACTTCAACGCAAGTGGCGTATGGACCGAAAATGGCGACCCAATGACGCAAAAAGCGCAGTGGTACTCGAGCGCGACCAATTGGCTCATAATGGTTGACGTAGCCAACAATTACATGGGTATCTATTACGGATCCTACGGCAATTGGGAGCCCCAATGGTTCTGGGCCGTATCGACGGGCGCGCCCGAAACCCCAACCGTAATTGGCGAATTCACCATTGGCAGCAAGGGATACTCCTTCGGCGACGGCTTCACATGCTACTACTACTCGCAAATCTATGGCGATTACCTCATCCATTCCGAACCGTACTATTCTGGCACGTTCGATTTGATGGATGACCGTCTTGGCGTGCACATCACCCACGGATGCGTGCGCTTGAGTATGGGGAACTCGAAATGGGTGTACGACAACATCCCCTACAGAACGAAAGTAGTCACCTACTGGTAGAGCCGCTAAACAACGAAAAAAAGCGAGGGGCGCCGATCCAGATGACGGCACCCCTCGCTTATATGCACGTGACTTTGGACTATTTAGCAAAACGTTTAAGAACCGGCAGCTTCGCAAAGATGCGCATCATCATCGACTTGAGCTCGGCAAATTCTTGCGTTTTGCGGAAAACAGCCCAAAAGCCCAGAACCGGCACGGCAACGCTCACCACGAGCTTAACCAGAATTCCCGCCATGCCAAGCGAATCGGGCACAGCGACGCAGCCGAACCACGCCACCAGCGCAAGAATCGCCGTGAAGCCGACATACAGGTAGAACCTCGCGAAATACGGCTTCGATGACTTCTTGAAACCGTGCTTGAACAGCATGTAGCCCTCGTAAATCGAAGAGACGCATGTCGTGCTGATAATTCCGGCGAAAACAACGCCCGCGACTTCAAACTTCAAAACGAGCAGAAGCGACAACGAAAGCATGACGACCGTCTCGACAACCGCCTTCCATCGCGTATACCAATACAGGCCATACGCGCTCGTAAACGAGAGGGCGGCGCAGCGCATTTCCTTCAAATAGAACAAAAGCACAATCAGCACCACGACGATTTCGGGGAAAGCGTAATCGGGACCAAGCCAAATTTGCGTGATCACGGGATTGAAAAGGCACAACATGGGAATCGAAATGAACGCCGCGATAAATGCATTCACGAAGAAGCATGTCTTGAACACCTGATACTGGCGCTCGCCCGATTCGGTGACGCCCAAGTTACCAAGCGGCGCGACGACGGCATCGAAAATCTGATCGACGACGCGCGTCATGGAATTCACCACGAGCATGTAGTTTCCGTACAGCGCGATGGCCTGAATGCCTACGAATGAGCTCAGGATAAGGCTGCTTGCGGGCGTATTCGCGACGCCGGCAACACGGTGCAGCACCATGGCGAACGTGTTCTTCTTGATTTGGTCGATCGTTTCAGGGTCGACCTTCGGCTTGCCCTTCCCCTTCAAAATGTAGGGGTACATGCGATTCGCGATAATCGAAATCGAGATATTCTGCAAAAGCGTCGAGCCAACCATGCAGCACAAAAAGAGGAAATAGTTGTGCGTCACGAAGAGCACCGCGATTTGCGCAATGCACATCACGATTTGGAATGCATACTGGTTCAACGACACGATATATTTCTTCTGGTCGGCAGCGATAAGGCAGCCCTTGTACGAGAAGAAATACGATATACCCGTATTGGCCACGAACATGAAGAAGTACAGCTTCAAATACGGGATGTCGGGCGTGTCTTTAATAAGCACGTCGATATACGGGGTAAGAACCAAGCCTGCCGCGATAATGACCAGGCCAATAATCACGTACACGTTTCTGAACAGGCGCATGATGGCACGAACCTGCTCATGGTTCTCTTCGGCCAAAGGCCTATAGAGCGCGAAGATGATTGCGCTCGCCACACCCAAGTCGGCCAGCGAAAGAATGGTGAGGACGTTTGAGAACAAGTTCTCCAAGCCCATATACTCAAGGCCGAGCTGACGCGCGAAAATGCCGCGCGTAACGAACGCAAGAATGATCGAGAATGCTTGGCCGCACAGCGCGACCAACACGTTTCGCGCCGAATTCTCGAGGCGTGAAGCCATCTATTTGCCCCTCTCGGTGAGCTGCTTTATTGCGCTTTTCCAATCTTCGTATACGCAGTCTTCCGAGAATTTCTGCACGGTTTCCTGCGATGCTTCCGAAAAACGGGCACGCAAGGAATCGTCATCCATAAGCACGGCGAGCTTTTCGGCAAAAACATCGCAATCGTAGCACGGAACCAAGAAGCCGTCGTGGCCATCGACAATAATCTCACTTGGACCGGTTTCCACATCGAAGCTCACAAGGGGAACCGAGAAGGCCTTCGCCTCAAGAAGCACCATGGGCAGCCCCTCGCGAAGCGACGTGAGGGCGAAGATGCCGTAATCTTGGTATCGCTCAATGAGGTTTGGCACCGAACCGCAGAAACGCAGCTGGTCGCCCATGCCTCGGGCATGCGCCTCGGCCTGGCATTCCTCGGGCGTTCTTCCATCGATAAGGCCATCGCCGAACACGTCCCAACTCCAATCGGGGCGCGACGGCAACACTTTTTCGGCAATCTCGAACAGGAAATCGAGACCTTTTTCGGGGTCGAGCCTTCCAGCCCACATAATGCGCTTCGAATTCTTGTTGTAGCCAGACGCCGACGCCAGCTGCCAATTGGGAATCCAATTGGGAATGACGCGGAGCTTTCGGGCGGGCGTGTGGAATTTCTCACGATACGCCTGCTCGCTTCGCTGGGTAAGCACCGCGGTCATGTCAGACAAAACCGAGGCAAGAAAACGAATAAAGCGAATGGGTTTGTTGTTCCACTCGTTCATAAGCGCACCATGGTCGCAAAACACGAATTTGCAGCTTTTGCAAGCGGGCATAGTGGACATAGTATAGGCGCCCTGATAGTTGCCAATCAGGAAAAGAACCTCGATATGGTTTTGCTCGATATAGTCAATCAAAGGCTTTTTGAGCTCTTTGTTCGCTTCGCGAATACGGGGCTCTTTCGGCAGAATGTTCAATCGGTGAACACGGCTATCGTAGGCAAACGCCGGCTCACCATCGCCCGAATGGTATGCACCGATTACATGCACTTCATAATCTTCGACCATGCGATTCGCCACATTGGCCACAACGCGGCCCGTTCCGCCAGGACTCGAAAGCGTCGAAACGAGAAAGCCGATATGTTGCATTATTGTCCACCCTTCAAAACGAGCTGCCGGTACGCGCCGACATTCACTCGCAAAACGGCGGCCCCAACTTTTCGCGTTGCACGGAAAAACGGGTCATGAAGAACCCTTTTCGTATGGGCGCGAAGATACGAAAGCGTTGCACTATATTTGGGAATCGACCGGTAGTCCGAAGAGGCGATCATGCGGTCAAACACCGCATAGTAGGCCCACAGCAAACGAAACTCCGCTTGCGGTTCGATTTCAGGATAATCGGTCGAAACGCGCTTGAATATCTCTTCATAGATGCGAACGACATCGTATGCGCTCTCGTCATACGGTTTCATCGTAGCGCTCCCAGAGCACTTCGAGTAGTAGTACATGCGCCTCGTGGTCACAAAAACATTATCGCATTTCGGGAAAAGCCGAGACGCAAGCAGCGCATCCTCGTAAAGAACGCCTTCGCGGAAGCGCACATCTCCAAGAAGCTCGCGTGAAATCAGCTTATCGCACATGCTCCCCGAAATGTCGGTTCCTAAAAGCGCAAAGCCAAGGGCCTCGATGCCCGTGCATGAAAACGTCTTGAAGGTGTCTTCTGCATCTTTCGAAGCAGCATCGAGGCCCTCTTCTTCGCGCACACGCATGTTCTTGCATGCCGCAATACCAGCGCCAACCGATTGCGCGCCATTGAAGAGAATCGAGAGCATATCGGGATGGATAAAGTCATCGGCGTCAACAAACAGGAGGTATTCGCCCTTAGCTTTTTCAATACCAAAATTGCGCGCGGATGAAACCCCACCGTTTTTCTTATGGAAAACCCGAATGCGATCATCGGCAGAAGCCAGCTCTTCGCAAAGCTGGGCGGAACCATCGGTCGAACCGTCGTCAACGAGGATAATCTCGAGGTCACGCATTGTTTGCGATTGAATAGACTGCACGCAACGGGGCAAATGCCGCCCAGCGTTGTACACAGGAACAATCACACTCACTGCTGGCATATATTTCACTCCTAACTCAAGCCGCGCAACGCAGTAATGTTAATATGGGGAGTTGATTGAAAAAACCTCTTTCCATAAGCCTGAAAGGAGTTTCAGGGTGGCTCAGGAACAGGCCTCCGAATTGGAGCTCGAAGATTTGAAGCGCATCGAATTCGAGATGCTTTGCGCCTTTGACGATTTCGCCAAAAAACACAGCCTTTGCTATTGGCTCATATACGGCACCCTGCTCGGCGCTGCCCGCCATAAGGGCTTCATCCCCTGGGACGACGACGTCGACATCGCGATGCCGAAAAATGACTATTACCGGCTCGTTGAACTCGTTAACAACGGCGAGCGTATTTGCGACCATATCGACCTCGATGCCTGCGGCGTTCAAAATTGCATACCCTACCGACCCTTCGCGAAACTTTTCGACCGAAGGACTTCGGTTGTCCAAAACGAGCTCGTACCCATGAAAGGCGTGAACGAGGCCGTATGGATCGACATCTTCCCCTTCGTTGGCACCGAAGTGAGTTCTAAGCAGGACGGGGAGCAGTATATTCGATCGTTCGACCTCAACCAGGCCCTGCTCCGTCGATCTAGCTGGCATTTTACAAAGGGCGATAATTTCGTTGGAACGCTGCGCCGACTTGCGGCATGGCTTCCCGCGAAAATTGGCGGATACAAGCGCTGGGCGGCCACCTGCGACGACATTCAAAAAAGCGCCCCCGACATGTTCGAAAAGGAACACTGCCTGACTCTGTCGGAATCGAGCTACATCTACCCCACGAAGTTCTTCGAAGGCGACTGCGCTCTGCTCGAATTCGAAGGCAGGCAATTCCCCTGCCTTCCGCATTATGAAGATTTCCTTGCCTTCCGCTATGGCAACTGGAAGGAATTTCCGCCAGAAAGCGAACGCACGAGCACCCATAATATGACCGCCCGCTGGGCGAAAGGGCAATAGGACACCACCATGAGCGAAGAGACCATCGACAACTCGAAGGAAGCCGCGCACCGCATTCTGCAAGCATTCGACGCCCTTGCGAAAGCGCACGGCCTCACCTACTGGATCGATTACGGCACGTTGCTTGGCGCCGCGCGCCACAAGGGCTTTATTCCTTGGGACGACGACATCGACCTGGTAATGCCTATCGAGGAATACCAGAAGCTTATCGCAATTTTCAAGGAAAACCCCAACGTCCTACCCGCGCCTTATCGCGCCGCAGCACCGGGGCTTAACGGCTGCGAAAAGTTTCATTGCCCCTTTATGAAGATCTACGATACGTCGTTCAAAATCAAGCAGAGCATCCTTACGGCCGACATCGGCTTCCAAGAGGGCATTTGGATCGACATCTTCCCCTTGATGGGCTTCGATTCGCCCGAAGAAGCGCGCCCCGTGGGAGACAAGTTGTACTCGCTCTATGCCAAAACGCGACTCGCCACGTTCGCCTTCAAAAAAGGCAACTCCCTTTTGGGCACACTTGGCCGCTTTGCGTTCTATATCCCCGCAAAAATCAAAGGCGCGAAGCCCTATATCGATGCATATGTCAAAGAGGAAGCCAGCCATTCGTTCGCAGGCAAAAAACTCGCGATGCAAGGGACCGAACCCTCGAAGCTGTTCCCTATAGAATACTTCGCGGAAACCATCGAGCTTGAATTTGAAGGGAAGCGCTACCCCGCGCCCGCTGGATACGACAAGCTGCTCACGATCAGCTATGGAGACTGGCACCAGCTTCCACCCGAAAGCGAGCGCAACGGTCACGGCATTATTGTGGAATCGGATCAATAAAGCCAGGCCACGCTTAATCTCAAGCTTGAGTCGCCTTTCGACGGCATAAAAAAGGGGCACCGTTTTCAACGATGCCCCTTTTGCTTAGCGGTAACTATTTTTTCGAGATGAACACGACGCCGAGTACCGGAGTGCCCGAAATTTTCATCTGTTTAAGAGCGTTTTCGAGCTGCTTGCCGCTCGCAGCACCCTCTTTCACCGAAAGCAGAATCGCGTCAGATTCGGCAATCGTCGAGACGCCCTTGGCATCCTTCGACAAATCAAATGCCCCCGAAACCTGCACGCCTTCGAGCATCGCCGCAACATTGCCAGCGCCGTCAGCCTCCGTCGCACCGACAACCGCAAGCGACGACAGCCCGCTGCGCTTCATAAGAACACGCACGTCCTCAGCAAGCATCGGGCTCTTCTCGGTCGCACTAAGCGAAGCGATCACAGGAATGTCGAGCAGGCGCTCGGCGTCGTTCGCGGAGCGAACGCGGCGAGACATGATGTCATACACGGCAAAACCGAAAATCGAAACGCACAAACCAACGAACACGTAAATCACGAGCGATTTCATGCTGATGCGCGAAGCAACCGACTCGGCAGAATCCTTGACTTCAAGGTCGCCCGTTCCCCATTCGTTAGCGGTCGAGCTGTCGGTCGCCTTAAGAGCAGCGGAGTCGAACACCTCGACCTGGCTCAGGGGAACCGTTTCTTTCGCAACATCGCACACCTTGTTCGCAACTTCGTCGGCGACCTTCAGGGCGAGGTCGGGATCTTCCGCCGTAACGTCAATGAAGCAGAAACGAGTCGTCCAGCTGGTTTTCGTGGCGGTATCTTTCCAGTCGGGCGTGGTAATGGTGATATCTTCGCCGTATTCCTCGCGAATTTGAGCAGCGACTTCCTTACTCACGATGATTCGACGCACGTCGTTCATCATCGTATTCTCGTTGAATTCGTAATTGTAATCGCCGCCCTGACGAGCATTCTCGTCATAGCCATAGCCGGTGACATACAGGCTCGCCTCGGCGGTATACGTCGCAGCGGTCTCAACCTTGCCAGATTTGACAAACGACGAGCCTGCGCCGGCGACAAGAGCGAGCGCGGTGATCAGCACAATGGCGATCCAGTGCCGCTTCACGCTTTCGCAAATCGTGGTGAAATTAAACATCGGTCCTCCCTTTTTCCTGGGCCAAGTCAATACATGCAATGCCATACACATTTGTTTTCGTTTTCGCCGCTTTGCTTGAAAGCGGTTTGCATACGGGTAAAGCGCGCGGAAGCGCTACACAGTGCCGAGCGGCCGCAGACGGCGGAGACTGTTCAGCAGCCACAACCTTTTGCCGCGTTCCGGTTCGCGAGACAAGCGCGAGCACCGCCGCGAATGTCATAACCAGCACGAGCGCCGCCAAAAATCTCGTCGTCCAAATGAACGAAATCCACTCGCTCGCAGAACCGCGCGGCATATGGAACACGTTCATGGCCGAAATCAGACCGACCATGCCCCAGAACCACCTTTTGCCAATCGAACGCGACAAGAGATAGAACGCGCATGCCATCATAAAGCTGCCAACGGCGATGCCTCCCCAACCGAAGTCGGCGAACCATTCCAAGATATAGGAAGAGCCATAGCCTTCTCCGCCCAGGTAGTTGTAGTGGGCAAAGTACGACATCGTATGCGAATAAGAATTGCCCTCGAGGGCGAGCTTCGCGCTGTTCGTCGAACCTAGCGCCTCGCAGCCCAAGAAGGTTTGCCCGATGAAGCCTTCTGTGATGTTTGAAATAAAGGCGCCCATCGTGAAAAACTTGAACCCAAGATCCTGGACCTGGTCATTCACGAGATATGCGCGGCCGAGCACCGTAAACGTAACGCCCTGCTTGAACAGCGCATCTTCGAGCATTTCGACAAAACCTAGGTTCGTCACCTGGCCTGAGCGTAAATAATTCTGCAAACCCATTGCGAAAATGCCCAACGGCGCCAAAATGGCCACGCCAACCATCATGCGCTTCGTTATCCAACGCTCTTCTTTGTCGGTAATCGAACGGAAAACGAAATAGAGCGCCGCGAACAATATGTCTATGACAAAATCGCCGCGCGAGCCAATAAGCAAAATCGGCACCGAAGTCGCAATGAACATCAAAAAGCAAATCGCCGTAGGGCGCTTGCGGGGCATCGTCGCCAAATACGCGCACAAAACGTATGGCGTCATCGCCCTAAACAAATCGACTATCCACGGAATATGCTCGCTGGAATCAATAAGGTAGTATTCCTCATACGACATGCCGCCCATGTACGACAGACGAATAGAACCGTCATACATCGCGCCCGCGAAGCACACTACGAAAAGCAAGAAGGAAGCTCGACGAATATAGAGCATCTTCTCGCTGCGCCCTATGCGCAAGGCATAATCGGCCACGACGTTATTAACGGGCTTTGCCGCTTCCACCACACGTGGCGCCATGCGCGCCTTCCGCTCCCTCACGCATTCATTATGGCGCGCAATAGCCGAGCACAACGTCGACCCCAGAAGCAAGAAGAGCATCGAAACGTAAATGGACGAAAGCGCGAACATCGTCGTTTCGACCGTCCACAAGAACCAATCCCTGTTTGGGTCAAGCTCGCCAAAAATAGGACGTGTCAAAAGGAACAAGAAGATGCCCGCATGCAGAAACAGGAAAAGCAAGCGGTTTTTCACGTCGAGGCAGCCATGCAGCAGGTTACCCGCAAAAAGCGCGAGCACCGCAGCAAGGGTGACGATCGTATCGTTCGTCAATACTCCCGTCGCAAATAAAGCACCCGAAAGCACTGAGATAGTTACTTGCAACGACAGCACGACGCCTCGGGCCGAGCCCACGCGGTGCCTCACCTTCGGCATCCAGGCCATTACAGGCCCCACTTAAATACCGTTTTGAACGGGTTTTGCAAGTCGGTCGCAAATACCCGCTTGATGTCTTTTATGTCGTTCACTTCCCCATCGAAATGAACGATTTGGCTAAGCCTGCGCTGGATGTCTTTATCGCGCATCACGTCGATTGCGGCGAGGAAATCGTCGCGGCCCGAACGGGAGCACCCAACGAGCGTCATGCCCTTTTCGAGCACATTGCGCGTGAACACCGGCACGGGGTGCTCGCTCACGCCCATAAGCATAAGCGTGCCCTGCGGCTGAATATGCTCGATAACGAAATCGATCGCGGACGTCGACCCCTCGCCGCCAGCGCACTCGAATGCATGGTCAAACGTAAGGTCGGCAGGCGCCTCATACGACAGATAGCGCTCCGCAACAAAGGAAAACATCGAGAGCTTTTCCGGGTCGTGGCCGACAACGACAATCTCGCATTCAGGGTATTGGCACGAGAGCGTGCATGCCAACGCATAAGCCAACGAGCCATCGCCAATAATGGCAATTCGGTCGCGCTTCGCATGGGCGGCGATATCGAAGCGATGAATGCCATGCATCGTCACGCTCACGAATTCGGTAATAGCGGCAACATGGGGCTCGACCCCGGCACATGAAACAACGCGGTCGGCAGGCAGCGCGACGAATTCGCGCATGAAGCCGTCATGTCCGCTCGAGCGAAACGCCGAGCCTGAAGCGTAGTTCTCATACACGCCATCGGGACCATGGCCTGGAATATTCGGGATCATTACGACGGGATCGCCCACATTGAACGTATGGGTGGCATCTGCGAGCACCTCGCCCATGCATTCATGAATAAGAGCCATGGGAAGCTTCTTGCGCATAACCTCGGGGTCGCGCTTGCCCTGAAAATAGCGCTGATCAGCGTGGCAAACCGCCATATAGCGAGGTCGAACGATCACCTTGTTGGCGATATCGACGTCCTCAAACTTTATCGCGACCGTTCTTGGCGCGATAAGCTGGTACACGTTGTCGATCATTATTCGTCAACCCCACACTCAATCATTGCTTGGGCCGTTTTATAGTCCATGATGGTCGTAAGCTTGATATTCGTCACATCGCCCAGCACCAAATGAACAGGCTTGCCCTTCAGCACAAGAATCTTGCAGGCATCGGTGAGCTCGGCGCGCTCGGCATCAGTGAGGCTTGCATACAAATCTTTAAGCGTCTTCACCTTAAAGCTCTGAGGCGTTTGGCCCTGATACATATTCGAGCGAAGCGGAATAGAGGAAATGCGCTCACCATCAAGCGATTCGACAATGGTGTCGGTAGCAGGAATAACCGTGTCGCATGCGCCGAATTTTTGCGCAGCCTCAATATTCGCCTTAATAGTCGACACTTTCACGAAAGGGCGCACAGAGTCATGCGTAACGATGACATGCTCGTCCGATTCGCCATAACGTTCCTCGATGGCTTTGATAATCTCGAGAATCGTGCCGTTGCGATCGGCGCCGCCCTGCACGACGTGAACCGGGGTTTCGCCGAAACCATACTGGGCAACAGCATCCTTCGTGTACTCGACCCAATCGCCGTGCGTGCCAATGAAGACAGCATCGAATTCACTGCACAGCAGGAATTTCTCAAGCGTATGAATGAAAACGGGCTTCTCATTGAGAGGAAGATACTGTTTGGGCATGCTCTCGATATTCATTCGAGAACCAACGCCGCCAGCAAGAATAGCTCCGAAAATCATTGATTGCTCCTTATTGATCCAACACGAGAGATTTTATTTCATAACGCGCAGCACGCACCGATACAATGGCAAACTCAACATAAGCACCTTTGACAACACAAAGCGGGCTTTCGTCATTTGCTTATTATTCTTCACCGATTCGAAGTGCGCCCGAATATAGGACACGAGCTCCTTCTCCTCGGGAGAGCCATTCATTTCGCGAGAAGCAATCATTCGGTCAAGAACGACGCATCGCGCCCAATAAAGGCGAAAGTCCAGGTCTTCTTTGAGCTCCGGATACATTTTGCACGCCATTGACGCGGTGTGCTCCCACGCATCAATAATATCATGCGCCTTCGGAGTGTAAGGTTGCGTGGTAATGCTCCCCGCACGATGACGATAATGATAGAGCTGGGCGTTCGAAACCGAAATAGACGAGGCAGAACCGAATATCTCGACGATTGTCGCAGCGTCTTCGTACGTCTTGCCAACCGGGAAAAGAAAACCGTTGTCGAAAAGCTCTTTTTTGTACAGGCGCGTCGGAACCCAAATGCGCGGCAAGCCCGATGTAATCGACGCCCTTAGAGCCTCAACGGGAGTCACGACCTCAGCCGTGCGATGCGATGCGTCTATATGGTCGGGAAGCTCGCAACCATCTTCGACATCGACCACATCGCACGTTGCGATATCGGCGCCCGTGGCTTCGATATCGCGCAACAGCGACTCACAAAAGTCCAGGTCAACAGAATCGTCGCTATCGACGAACGCGATATATGGCGCGCGAGCAGCCAAGGCGCCGCAATTCCTCGCGTCGCTCAAACCGCCATTCTCTTTATGAATCACGCGAATTCGAGAATCTATATCGGCCCAGCCATCGCAGGTCAAAGAAGACCCGTCGGTCGAACCGTCATCGACAAGCACTACTTCGATATCGCTGACAGTTTGTCTGAGCAAAGAATCGAGGCAGCGGGCCAAATATTGCTTCGAATTATACACAGGCACAACAATAGAAACTTTCGGCTGTGCTGCATTGCCCTGAATCATCCAGCCCACCTAGCGCTCGTCGTTTGATTGCCGATTCGGCTCTTCAACGCAATACTTCACGCCTTTATACTGCGCACACGGGGTGTTCAAGTCGAAGAACTCCGCATCGTGGTGCGGCTTACGCTTGTCTTCGGGCGGAAGCTGCATATAGTCGCCAAACGCCATACGAAGATAGGCGTCGTAGCCACACGGAAGAGGCATTTCGGTATCTTCGAAAGCATGCATCACCGCATGATCAAACGCCTCTTTCGGATATTCGTTCTGCATATAATGCGCGCCCGAGCAGAGCTCAGTGATTTTGTTGCATTCCGAAATGGGGTACTTCGTCATATTGCGTTCAGCGCGTTTCCACAGCTTGTAGCGCGCACGAGGCGAACGCACAAGGCCCAACAAAATGCGGCTGCCCATCGCAACCACACCACCGTGCTTTTCGGGAACGAATTGCGCGCGGAACAGCGAGTAAATGAGCGCCCAAGCTTTTTGCTTCTTTCGAGCAAAACCATCGGGGCAGCCATCAAGAGGAAGCACGTCAAGCACAAGGCCATGACACAAGTCGATATCGCGCTGATAGGGCTTGATAAACGTGGTCTGCGCATCGCGAATAGCAACGAAAATATCGTGATCGATGAACGTTTCATCAGATTCGACGAGCTGATAGCGCGAATCGGCGTGCTCGGGCCAAAGCTCACGCAAGCGTTCGTAGCTTTCGCGTGGCATGAACACATCGACGTCATCATCCCAGGGAATAAAGCCTCCGGTACGAACAGCGCCAATGCAGCAGCCACCGCAAAAATAAAACGTCAAGTCATGCTTCTCACAGAAGGCTTTAAAGTATTTCGCCATCTCAAGGCTCTTGGATTGGAGCCCCTTGAGGTCTTCTTGAGTCAATTCCTGCATTGTTACTCGCCTTCTTCTGCGGAAAACGCAGTGTCGAAAGGGGGCATCTTCTTAAACGTACCCGAGAGAAGCCCCACGAGCGTTCCGACACCATACGAAACATGAATACCAAAGAATACCAACGGCAACGCGACCATGCGGATGTTTCGCTTCGGAGATTCAACCGCAACTCGCAACGTGAGCACCACCGTAACCGCCGCATAAAGAGCTGCACACGCAACGAAAGGTGCCCAGCCGCGCAAAAAACCAACGCACGCCAGCAAAATGATTCCGAGAACGAATGCGAACGGCGCAAAATGATAAGCCCTGAAACACTTTGGCTGAACATACATCGTACGGCCGATCCAATACCCATTACCGTATTTCTGTTTCAGCATACGCTTCAACGAACTGCGCGCAATTTGCTTAGATTGAATTCGGACATCGAAGCGAATCTTATAGCCGGCTTCGCGAACTCGGTAGAAATAGTCGTTGTCTTCGGTGCGGGCGAGACGTTCATCGTACAGCCCAACTCGTTCAATTACTTCGCGGCGGAACATCGCATGAAACGCCGACGAAACGTATTCCTTTTTTGAGGAACCACGATAATCCGCAATTGAACTGCCAAATGCCGATTCCTCTGCCATAAGGAGCGTGTTGCTCCAATCGGTTTCGGGGGAAGCAATCGTTGGACGCGGCCCGCCACAAACAAACTCCCCCTCGTCGAGGACTTCAACGTTCGAGGAAATAAACGATTGGGGAATTCGCGCATGAGCATCAATGCGAACCAGGGCATCGCCAGTGAAATTCCTAATAGCGACGTTGCAACCACACGGAAGTATTTCACCTGGATTGCTAAGAACGGCAACCCTTTGAAATCCCTTGGCTTGGTCGCTCTCGGCAAACTCAAGCATAACCTGCTTCGTGTCGTCCTTCGACATGCTGTCAATAAGCAGAAGCTCAATTCGATTGTGAGGGAAATCTTGCGCTACGACATCTTCGAGAATGTTCGAAAAATGCTGGGCCTCATTGTGCGCGACGATAGCAACCGACACCGTACGCACTGCTTCGCACTTCCGTGCGCAATCGACATTCGTATCCTGCATCAACTATTTCCCCTGCGCAGCAACTGCTCGTTCTTCGATAACGTTATGCGTAATGGTATACGTAGGAACGGCGTCGGCAAGCGTGTGAAGCGCCGTGACATCGTCCTGGCTAAGAGCGTCGCGCAGTTCTCCAAGCTTGCGCTCGACGGCCTCGTAACCAATTTCTTTGCCCGTGGAAATCATGATGCCCTTGAGTTTGGTGGGAATCGTGTTCTCCTCGTTCATGAGCAGCTCTTCATACATCTTCTCGCCCTCGCGCAAGCCGGTATAGACAATCTTGATGTCTTTATCGACCTCGAGGCCGGAAAGCTTGATGAGGCTCTTCGCCAAATCGACGATTTTCACGGGGTCGCCCATATCGAGAATGAAAATCTCGCCGCCGTTGGCCATGCCGCCCGCCTGAATAACCAGGCGCGACGCCTCGGGAATCGTCATGAAGAAGCGCTCGATGTTCGGGTCGGTAACCGTAACGGGACCGCCGGCCGCAATTTGGCGCTTGAACAGGGGAATAACGCTGCCGTTGCTTCCGAGCACATTGCCGAAGCGCACAGCCGTGAACACCGTTTTCGATTCCTGCGCATAATGCTGAATGATCATCTCACCCATACGCTTGGTGGCGCCCATAACCGAAGTGGGGTTCACCGCCTTGTCGGTCGAGATGAAGATAAAGCGGCCAACGCCGTACTCGTCAGCAAGGCGCACGGCGTTCAACGTGCCAAACACGTTGTTCTGAATCGCCTCGCGCGGGCACATCTCCATAAGGGGCACGTGCTTATGCGCAGCTGCATGGAACACGGCTGCGGGATGATATTTCTCAAAAACGTCGCGCAAACGGCCCTCGTCGCACACGCTACCAACCTCGACCTGCACGTCGATATCGTCGTATTGCGACATGATTTCATTGCGAAGCATGTAGGCGTCGTTTTCGTACATGTCGAACACCACGATGCGTTTCGGGGCGACGGCGGCAACCTGACGGCACAGCTCAGATCCAATAGAGCCGCCGCCACCGGTAACAAGAATGGTTTTGCCGGAAATATAACCGCTCACAACGCGCGTGTTCAAAACGACCTCTTCGCGACCGAGCAGGTCGGCGACGTCGACCTCGCGCAGCTTGACGTCGTTGATTTCGTCGATGCGCAGCTCGCGCACATTGGGAAGCGTGCGCAACTGGCAATTCGTTTTGGTGCAAATGCCATAAATGCGCTTGCGCTCATCGAGCGTGGCAGAGGGAATGGCTACAACGATCTGCTGGATATCGAAGCGCTCGACCAAACGGGGAATATCGTCGCTCGTTCCCATGACCTCGACACCGTGAATGCGAAGCTTACGCTTGCTGGGATTGTCGTCGACCGCAATAATCGGTTCGCCCGGCATATGCGGATCGCGCGAAGCCATGCGGCCAATCGCGAGCGAGCCCGTTTCGCCCGCACCGACGACCAGCGTGCGCAAGCGTTTCTGATTTTCTGCAGGCGTAGCAGCAATAACGCGCTTTTTGGAACGAATGACGCGGAACACCATGCGCACGCCACCCGTGAAGAAAATCATCAGGAACAGCGCGACGAAGTAAATACGAATGGGAATCCACTCGCCGAGCATCCACAGCAACACGGCGGAAACCAGCGTTCCAAAGCCGACCATAATGACAATGCGAATTGCATCGTCGATCGAAGCGTATTCCCAGAGGTTGTTGTACATCTTGAATGCGGCGAACAGGCAGATATACACAACTGCTGGCACGCCGAGAATGAAATAGATTTCGTGAGTGGCAAACACTTCGCCCACCAAGCCCGTGAGCACCGATGCCAAGTAGTATGAAAGGAATGTTGCGAGGATGTCGCACACTATGAGAAGCGCAGTGCGCCTTGTAAAACGAATATCCATGACGTCTACTTTTTCCTAACGGCCAAATGTACCTGCCGTGCGCCCTTTAGAGCACGGCATATCTTTCGTAGTGTAATGCATATCGTTGCATCGGGGGGCGCGCCTGCGAAAAAGCTCGCTATTCATATATTTTTGCAGCTGCAAAACGCCCGCTCGCCAAGAAAAAAGCACCGCGCGCGGCGACATCGCTGGTCATCAACAGAATAGCGGAATCGACCCATTGCCGCATCGGAGCACGTTGGCGGCGGTTTGGGCGATGCGGCGGCCCTGCTCGATTCAGCTTCGCACTTTCCTCATATCTTTCCTCGTGCATCTATGCCGATTCTCATATCTCATATATGTACGCATTTGGTTTCGCTATCTATTCAACAGATAACTAACTACCAGTTTTTACTGATTGACATCACCATATCACGCCCCTATTCTGTTCAACAGACCAAACGAGTAGGGAAATGGGAATTTCGAAAGGAGCCCCGCATGCGACACACGAAACGAATGCCGAACTCCCGGTAGATTCGCTTTCACACCTGCCGGGAGCTCCACCGACCAGCACATTTCCATTCGCGATGGGAACCAGCCCATCGAATTATCTAAGGAGACTTTCCAATGAGCCAGTTCATCAATAACCCCGAGCACACCTTCGGCTTCGACACCCTGCAGCTTCACGTCGGCCAGGAAAGCGCCGATCCCGCCAGCGACGCCCGCGCGGTGCCCATTTACCAAACCACGAGCTACGTGTTCCGTAATTCCCAACACGCCGCCGACCGCTTCGGCCTGGCCGATGCCGGCAACATCTACGGCCGCTTGACGAACTCCACCCAGGGCGTGTTCGAGGACCGCATCGCCGCACTTGAAGGCGGCGTGGCTGGCCTGGCCGTGGCTTCTGGCGCCGCCGCCATTACCTACACGCTGCAGGCCCTCGCGCAGGCCGGTGACCACGTGGTTGCGCAGAAAACCATCTACGGCGGCTCGTACAACCTGCTCGAGCACACGCTTTCGCAGTTCGGCGTCGAAACCACCTTCGTCGACGCGCACAACCTCGCCGAGGTCGAAAGCGCCATCAAAGACAACACCACCGTCATTTACCTGGAAACGCTCGGCAACCCGAACTCCGACATTCCCAACGTCGACGCCGTTTCCGAAATCGCCAAGAAGCACGGCCTGCCCGTCGTAGTCGACAACACCTTCGGCACGCCATACCTTTTCCGCCCGCTTGAGCACGGCGCGAACATCGTGGTGCATTCCGCGACCAAGTTCATCGGCGGCCATGGCACCTCGCTTGGCGGCGTGATTGTCGACGGCGGCAACTTCGACTGGAAGGCAAGCGGCAAGTATGCCGAAATCGCCGAGCCTAACCCGAGCTACCATGGCGTGAGCTTCGCCGAAGCCGCAGGCCCGGCCGCATTCGCGACCTATGTGCGCGCCATTCTGCTGCGCGACGAAGGTGCCTGCATCTCGCCGTTCAACGCATGGATTCTGCTGCAGGGCACCGAAACGCTGTCGCTGCGCGTCGATCGTCATGTCGAGAACACGAAGAAGGTCGTCGAATTCTTGGCCAACGACCCGCACGTGGCTTCCGTGAACCACCCCAGCCTACCCAATCACCCCGACCACGAGCTCTACGAGCGCTACTTCCCCAACGGCGGCGCCTCCATTTTCACGTTCGAGATTAAGGGCGGCCAAGAAGCAGCTTGGAAATTCATCGACAGCCTGCAGATTTTCTCGCTGCTCGCCAACGTCGCCGACGTGAAGAGCCTGGCCATTCACCCGGCAACCACCACGCACTCCCAGCTGACCGAAGCCGAGCTGGCCGATCAGGGCATCACGCCTTCGACCATCCGCCTGTCCATCGGCACCGAGAACGCCGACGACATCATTTGGGATTTGCAGCAGGCCTTCGCCAAGCTCGACTAACTTCAGGCGAAGGACAACCGCGCATGGCAAGCCACAAGGCTGCGCCCCAAATCGCAAAGCTAAGATAGAGAAAGCCCTGGAAGTCGATTCCAGGGCTTTCTTGCGATTTGCGACTCATTAGCCAGCTACCGTTCGGCCGAAAACGCGGGAGGCGCATTCGGCGTGAGCAGCGTTTTCGCCTGTTCCTCGCATGCGGAAATATTCGCCTGGAGCGTTTTGCGGTATTTGTCGCGGCTCATGCCTTCGTCGAATACGCCGCCCGCATACGTCAAAACATCGAGGGCAATGTTGCCGCCGCTGTTCGGGAGCTTGTCGACCGACGTGGCCATGCTTGCGAACTGCACATCGGCATACACGCTCTTCTCGAACTGGTACCGCAACAACGTTTGCCCGTCGTCGAGCGCTGCCGAAATGCCCGAATCGCGCGCCGCGTCGAGCACACCGTCGGCTTCCTCGCGATAGCCTTTAAGCAACCACGCGTCGCCGAATTCCTTCGCCTCGACAAGCCACGCGGGCAGCTTCCGGCCATCGCCGCCCGCCTGCGACACGTCTCCGTCAACCTTCGCCGCCTGCATACCATCGTCAATCGAGGAGCGCAAATTCGCCGCCGCGGCCAAATAATTCTTCATGCCCTTGGTGAGCTGCTCGTCTTCGTTCGAGCCCACAAGGGAATAGAATCTATCCTCAAGCGCCTGCTGCGCGCCGCCTTCGGGAATGCTCGCGCGCAGCGACGAATTCGTGGCAATGCTGAAATACCAGTCTAAAAACGCGTCGGTTCTGCCCGAACATGTCGCATATGAGCTCTCAAGCGAATCTTTCAACTGAGACGACATCGTGCGCAGGTTCGCCTCGTCGGCCGAAAGCGAGCTGGCGAGCGCATCGATTTTCGCCTGGTCATACAGCGCACCGTCGATGGAATAGACCGATTTTCCCGCAAGTTCGCGGGCGATTTCCTGCAGGGCCGTGCCGTTTTCGGTTTGCATGGCAATGCCGACCTTCGCCTCGCCCCAGAAAAAGCCCGCCACGAGCGCGACGGGGAGCACCGCCGCCATAACAACGTAGCGCCGCCAGACGGGCTGCGTCGCGTCGTCGCGTTTGATCGCGTCGACCGAAACGAAAATCTTGCGCAGCTCCTGCACGGGAAGCGCGCACAACCCAATGAGGTTCGCCATGCCGAAAAACGCGCCCGCGCACAGCGCCGTGCGAATGGCGAAGCAGATGGGCACCGACACTTTCGAAGCCTGCATAAGGCCATAGCTCGTGAGGCTGTCGACAATCCACGAGCCAACGCCCGCGTTCCACATGAGCGCCGAAGGGGAATTCTCGAACGGCATGGGCGTTTTCGCGAAGGCATCGAGCACCGTTTCGACAGGCTGCCCGAAACTGGGGTCCATCGCGCAATACACGCCATATGCAACGCACAGCAGAAAGCCGACGATGGCGCAGCTCCACAGAAATTCGCCTGACGCCTGAAACGCGGGCTCGTATTCGCGGCGTGCGTAGCGACGCATGAGCAGCAACACCACTGGATACACCACCACCGCGGCGAAAATGAGCACCCATTCGGCGATGTCCCACTTCGGCGATTCGAGGAACAAGCTCGCCATGCATGCCGCAGACACGCAGAAGCTCACGATAAAGCTGAAGATACGGCCGTTGTTCACGCGCGCAAACAGGCCGCCCGCCGCGTATTTGAATTGGCGGTGAGTTTTGCGCACAACCACTTGGTACACCACGCCCGCCGTTGAGGCGAGGGTGAAAAACGCCCAGAACAGCGCCAAAAACGGCGCGGGCATTTTCGTCACGGCGAAGCTCAGCAAATAGACGGTTACGACAAGCAGCGCCGCCTTGGCGAAATACGTGGCGAGACGCTTGGCGGAAGAGTCACCTAGAAGGCGGCGAAGTGGGTCGAGGCCGTGGGGGCCGAGTTTTAAGGACGACTCCGCCGAAGTCGGAATCTTCTCCAGCGATGGCTCGGTTTCGAAGGACGGCTCTGTTTTGACTGGCGACTTTTCAAAGGAGGCTTTCACTTCGGTAGGTGGTTTCACCTTAAATGAACCACCGCCCTTGCTCCCACTGGCCGAAACGCGCAGCGAAGCGCTCGCTCCGGTTGGGCGCTTCGTCTGTATGCGAGAAGAATCGGGCTTCATGGGGATGGCTCCTGGGACGACGTTGAATCATACATAGTATAGAGCCATTCGCGATACGTCGGCCAGTTTGGTGCGATTCCGAACACTTCCGCAAGCGGGCGGCCCGTTCGCCGCGAACGCGTTTCCGCGAAACCACCGCGAACTACGATGCCGCCTTGCCTTCACTCGAGCCATCGCGGCAAGCCGCTACCAGCTCGCCTCGATTTCGCGAATGCGTTGGTAGAGCCATTCGTTTTGGGGGACTTCGATGCCGTGCTCGGCGGCAAGACGGCAGATGGTGCCCGAGAATTCCTCGACCTCGGTTTTGCGGCGCGCGATGCGGTCTTGCGCCATAGACGGCATGCCTTCAGGGTCGAGCGTTTCGAGCAGCTCGACCATCTGCGACAAGTCAGTCTCGGCGATGGCGATGCCTTCCGCATTCGCCACCACGCGAGCCTCGCGCATAGCCGCCACCAGGCTGCGGCGCTGCTCGCTTCCGCGCTCGGTCGCGCTGCCGTAAGTGCCGCCATACACCATGCACGTTTGGTTGACGCCCACATTCATCATGAGTTTCGTCCACATGCGACGCTTAATATCGGGCTCCACCACATGGGCGATGCCCACGCGGGAATATAACTCGGCAATGTCGGCCACCACGGCGGGGTCGGTATCGGGCGCCGCGCCGAAGCGGATCTCGCCTGGCCTGCCATATGTGAGTTCGTTGTTCAAGAACACGGCGTCCATGCCCTGGCAAATGCCGAGCACCGTGCGCTGCCAGCCGAAACGTTCGGCGATTTTCTGCTCGCTCGTAATACCGTTGCACAGCGACGCAATGCGCGTTTCGGGGCCCACAACGGCTTCCATGGTATCGAGCGCTTGGTTGAGACCGGTGGTTTTAATCGTAAGAATCACTAAGTCGGCGGGAGTCGCTTCGCTCGCGCGCACGCTGCACAAATTGCACGGCTCGCCATTGACTCTCAGCCGATCGGCCGCGTGACGCTCATAGCGCGCGTCGTCCATCACGAATTCCACGGCGTCGTCGCCGAGCACGCGGGCGATCATGCTGCCATACAACAGCCCCACGCCGCCTTTGCCGATGAATGCGACTTTATTGATGCGCATGATGAACCTGATTCCCTTTGCTCTCGTTGATTCGCTAACGCAAAGTATATGCGGCATCGCGCGAACAACGCCAATTTCACGACATCCAGGCGGCCTCGTCGCAAGGGATTTCTATTCCACGTCAACCCACTTCACTCGATAATCCTCGTCAATGGTTTTGCCGACGTTTTTGACGTATGCTTCAAGCAGCGTTTTTGCGCTATCGCGGGCGGCGGCAATCATAGAATCGTCGCTGCGCGCGCTCGAGGGTCTCTTGCTGAGCTTTCGTAAGGGCCTTTTTTCGATCTTCATCGGTCACTTCGGTCAAAAAACCGTTGTCGTCAACGGGGTCGGACATGGATTCAGCCGGAATTTTCGGGTCCTTCAAAACCTGCCCTTTTGGAATAGATATCTTCACCACGCCATTCCTGTCGGGCGCACTAATCTCAACTTTACTCGCATCGATTCCGAAGCTCACCACAGCGTTGTATTCGAACCACTCTTGCTTCCGGCCGTGGTCGGTGAGAATCCAATCGCGATCGCGCTCGATTCGAACGACATTGTGGTATGTGCATTCAAACGTCGCGAGCTTCGCGACTTCCTGGGCATTGCTGAAATCGGCCGTTTTCGCCTGCTCGGGTTGACAACCAGAAAGTCCGAATAGCAGACACCCCAGAAAAACGGCAACAACGGCAACGCGAATTCTATTCATCGGAGCTCGCCTCCTGTTCGGAAGTTTCCTGCTGTGCGCCATCGTCCGCATCGGACGGCTCCACCACATCTTCAGGCGGATTTCCCTCCCAATCGATCGCGTACCCCCTTGCGTCCAGAATTGGCATAAGCAGCACCTCCATCATGCGCTTCATATTCTGTTCGGCCGTATAACGAATGCCTTGCGCCTGGTCGATTTCAGCAAGCACATCGGCCTCGCATATGGCCATTACGTCTTTGGGGTTCGCGTCGGGCTGCTTGGGCATGTAGTCGAACGACGCAGTGTCAATTGTCGGCTCGTCGAGCTGCAATTCGGGCAAAACCGGGGTCACCGTTCTGGCGTCGTCATCGACATTAAACGTGACCTTGCTCAAATCGTAACCAGCGTCTACGGTCGATTCGTAATACACGCGGTAGTCGACGTCACCTTTGTCGTTGTGCTTTTCGGCAATGCCGGTATAGCGATACATCGCCGTTTCGAGCTTGCTCACATTAATGATGCCCACAAGGTCGCTCGACGTGAGGTATTCCGTTTTATTAGACTTCCCTTTAGCCATCGACACGCCAACGACCACAGCAATTGCCACGATTGCAACAACGGCCGCCAAAAGGCCAAGCTTCACCTTGCGGGGCAAAAGCGGGCCACGCTTGGCTCGACGCTCAGCTTTCGCCGTTCTCTCACGCTGCTTTTCGAGACGACGCTGCGCATCAACGAGCTCCTTCTCGGCCCGATATTTAGCGATGTCGGCTTCCCTCTCGCGCCGAGCATCACGCTCCTCGGGAGTTTCGTCCAAGGAGTCCCCATTCTGACGAGACTCTTGCTTCTCCATCTTCTCCAACCTTATCTAGCCTGGACAACCTAGGTTCTAAATCAATTCGCTGTTATCCTCGATTTCGATGCTCCTAGCTTCAATGACCTCTTCTTCAGTAGGAACCGAGTCATCGAAATCTTCGCCGTTGATAAACATATTGATGGCGTTCTTGGCAATCACGCTCGTCGTAGCGACATCAAAACCACCGCCGATAACGCCTCCCGCGATTGGCACCATTTTCCCTAAATTGATAATTCCCTTCTCACCCATTTTCGTAATGAAGCGGAAGCCCATCTTTTGATTGATTTTCACAAGAACGGAACCTGGTATCTTTTTTATAGCCGCCATCAGCGTCTTTTCGCCTACCTTGATACCCGCTTGCTTCGCAATGTCGGCAACCGTCGTACCGGTTAGGCACATGTAGACCATTGTTTGAACCTGATCGGACTTTATGTCGTACCCACCAAGCTTCGCAATGCAAGCAATCATGCGCATCTGCACGTACATGACGCTTCCCACATTTGCCGGAATTGCCACGGGAATCGTAATGATCCCGCCCAAACCCGAAAGGAAGCCAGACGTTCCGCACTTCATTACCTGCACCTTGGCAAGGGCCTTCGCAGCCTGCTCGGGCGTTGCCGTTTTCGAAACGTAGTCCGAAACCATCTCATCGACGGAACGGCTTATGTTGGGAATGCCATCGAGGGCTTGATGGTAAATCGTATCAAGAGCCCTTCCCGCCGATTCCTCGTCAATCGAATCGGATGCTCCCTTTATTGCATTCGATACATTATCGGCAATGCCGCTTGCCCCCTTAACGATTGCATTCGCGCCGCCGCCAACCGCCTTCGCAGCCTGCTCGGCACCATCGCCCACGGCATGGGCCACGTTATTCCCCTGCTCCGCCAAAAATGCCCCAGCATCGTTTGCCGCTTTCGCCGCTTGCTCGGCGCCTTCGCTTACCGCATGGGCCACGTTGTTGCCTTGGTCTTGCAAAAAGGCGCCCGCGCCGGCCGCAGCCTTCCCGATTCCCTCGAACGGATTGAATCCCATTTCCCATACCCCCTTCAACGCGAATGGGCAGAAGCCGCCGCTGTGCGCGTCATCTGCCCATTCGTTTTTTGACTTGCTATAGCATATCGCCTATTCAATTTTACCCCATACCATGGCCGCATGGATTCAAGCGAACGCAAAAGATTGCTCGGCGCCGCAATTAGGCGTGAACGGGAGAGGCAAGGCCTCTCCCAGCGCAAGCTTGCCTTGATGGCCGGCTCAAATCAAACGCATATATGGCACATCGAAGACGGCTCCGTAAGCATTGGGCTCGACCTTTTATGCCGCATCGCCGACAGCCTCGGCGTAAAGGTGGCCGACCTCATCGATTTCTAGGGTCGCCATCCATTTCTCCGTCGCCTAGCACCCAGAAATCGCGGCGAGGGCGCGATGTTCAAATATCAACTCGCGCCCTTTCGCCCCAACCACCTGTTAACCGATTTTCGTCACCTGCAGATCAATCGAATCAAGACTCTTCGTGGAAACGAGGTTTTCGTACTCGTTGCCATCACTATCGAGCATGAACGTCATAGTCATCGCCGTATTAGGCGCAACGCTTTGAGATGTCACCTTGTATTGGGAAAGCACGTCTTTATACGTTTCGGAATCGGACAAGTCGATATACGACCCATCATCGGCAATGGGATTGATCTTCACCGACCCCGCGCCATAGGAATCGGCCAAATACCCGCCGAGCGCCAAATAGCCGCATTCCGCCAAATTGCGTCCAACGTAGTCACGCACCATGCGCGTGTATTTGTCGGGCGAAGCCTGAATCGCGGTCATGTCAACAGTATCACCCAACGAACCAACGCGCTTCACGGCAAGCACGATTTCCTCATGCGACTTCGTCGAAACCAGGTTGTCGTATTCTTTGCCGTCATCGTCTTTTTGGAAGGTGTATATGACTTCAGTGTTCGGCTCGAGGTTCTGCCCGATAACCACGTATTCCTTCAGCTGATCTTCATTTTCGGGATCGACGAACGTACCATCGCCCGCAACGAACACGAGCCGCAGCGCACCAGCGCCGTAACGGTCGTAGCGATTGGTATCGAGCCCAGTGTAGCCGGCGTTGCCTGCGTTCATGCCGACGTAGTTTTTCACGTACCAGGTATATTTGTCGGGCGATTGTTTGATTTGCACCGCCTCAGCGGCTTGCTGCGATGCCGAAGGCGCACCCGCATCGCCGGCTGAGCCAGCCGCAGACCCCGCGCCATCCGAGCATCCGGCGAGCGCCACAGCCGCGGCAAACGCCACCGCGCATGCCGTCATGCTCATTGGTTTCATCATTTTCAAATCCTTCCCTTGATTAGTCGCTTAAACAGCCGACTGCTCTTTCGCATCGCCCAAAGGCTTTACGTGACATTCCTCTTCGGTCGCGCTCGCGCGCTGCGCATCCAGTTGCGAAGCCTCAAGCGCTGCATTCGCATACGTCCATGTCGCAGGACCAAGCCACAACTCGCACGTAAGCCCCATGCCCGACGCATTCATCGCCCGAGCAAGCAGCATCCCCGCATCGGCAGCGCGCAGCGCACACCGCTCGGAAACCACATGCACTGAAGCTGCGCAAATCTCCTTCGCATCATTCGAACCCGGAGCTTGACCGCACGCGCGAACGCGAGCGAGATCCGCGAAAAGCTTCGACAGGAGCCCTTCGGCAGCAAGCCCGAGCGCCGCATGCGCATCGCAAAACGCACGCGCATCTTCCGCGAACGACGCATCGATAAGCCCCGCAAATACGGTCACGTCCCCCTGCTCGATTGCACATCGCAACGCGCGAGCCGACATGCTTGCACCTGCTTGAGCATCGCATGCCTCGCGGGCGGCCTGCTCGCATCGCACAAGCTTGCGCAACACGTCGCGCGCTCCTTCGCAAGACGCGAGTTCGTCGCGAACCTCATCAAGCGTCTTGCCCTGCCTGCGCCCCTGCGCCAGTAAGAAGAGCTTCGCCACATCGGGAACCTCATACACGCGCCAACCCCACGTGGTATTGCGCGGCTTCACGATGCCGAGCCCGCCCGCACCTTCGTAGCACGCACGTTGAATGTCGCGGCGCGGCAACCCAACCAGTGCTTCCACCTGGGAAATCTTCCAGCCGTCTGCCACTTCGTCGCGCATTCCCTGCCCTCCTTTCTTCCAGCTAACCTGTTCAACGCTTGAACAGCAACACCCCATTTGTCCAACGGCGTTTTTCTTTTCGCTCGTCATGTCGCACCCTTTCTTACGACCAAGACAAGGTCATCGGTGCCTTGTCGTAAGAGGGCATGTAAATTTTGCGAGGGCGGCATACCGACGCTTCGCTTTCAAATTGCACGCGGGAGCCAAGGCATTTCGCCTATACTTGTGCGCCGGAAAAGAAGAGCGCAATCACGCGCCGCAACAGGAAGATTCTTATGCTGAAACTACATGTGCTCGCAAGCGGCAGCAAAGGCAACGCCGCCATCGTCGAAAACGCCGCGACGGGCGCGGGCGTGCTTATTGACTGCGGAATTTGCAAGCGCGATTTCCTCGAACGCTGCGACGAAGCGGGTTTCGACCCCACGCGACTCGAGGCCGTATTCATCACCCACGAGCACGCAGACCACACCAAAGGCCTGGGCATGGTGCTGCGTGGCCTGGCGAAACTCGGTTGCGCGCCAATGGTATACGTGAATCGTGCTTGCGTCGACAACAGCTCAACGCTGCAGAAGATTGCGGGCGACTTCGAAACGGCGACGCTTGGCGCGGCGCTTACGCTTTCCCAAGACGAAAATGCGAGCGAGGGCCGCAATAAGGCTTCCACCTGCGATGAGCACGTCGTGTGCGCCGCCGGCTTGCGCGTGCTACCCTTCGCCACCAGCCACGATGCCGCCGCTTCATTCGGCTTTCGCGTTGAGGCACCTGACGGCGACGCGCTGGGATACATAACCGATTCGGGCATCGTGACGGGCGCCGCACACGCGGCTTTGCGCGACGTGCGCATTTTGGCGCTCGAGAGCAATCATGACGAGCGCATGCTGAAAAACGGCGATTACCCTTACATTATTAAGAAGCGAATCGCCTCGGAGCTCGGCCATCTCTCAAACCCGCAGGCCACCGATGAGCTCGCAACCCTCATCACCGAATCGCGCGCAGCCGGCCTTCGCACACCCGAAGCCGTCGTCGCCATGCACATCTCGCAAAACAATAACGACTACGACCTTCCACGGGCGGCGCTCGAAGAGGGTCTCGCCATCGCCGGAGGCAACGCGCGCATTCTTTGCGGCTACCAGGGCCGCCTCACGAGCGTGAAATAACGCAGACACCACGCGTCGACCGCGCCAGTCGCTCGTTTTCGACCGCAACAGCTCCCGAAAACACAAAAAGGCCCACTCTTGCGAGCGGGCCTTGCAATTGCATATCGCGCGACGCCTTTCGGCGAGCTGGAGTGGGCCTTAAAGCCTAGTCCTCCTGCTCCAGAGCAGCGATGACCTCGTCAGTCATATCCATGGAGTGGTACACGTTCTGGAGGTCTTCGAGCTCCTCGAGCTTGTCGACCAGGCGCATAACCTTCGCGGCGTCCTTCGGGTCAACCTCAGTCGGAGTGGTCGGAATCATCGTGAGCTCGGCACCCTTCACTTCGATGTCCTGAGCCTCAAGAGCATTCTTAACAGCCATGAGGTCGTTCGGAGCGGTGTAGACGATCCACTCGTCACCGGCGTCTTCGTAATCGGATCCGCCAGCTTCGGCGACGGCGAGCATGAACTCGTCCTCGTCAACAGCGTTCTGCTTATCGGCGACCTTCTTCTCGGTGGAAGGAACGATCTTCTCGACCATGATCTGGCCCTTGCGCTCGAACTGGAAGCCGACGCAGCCGGGGGTGCCCAGCGAGCCGTTGGCATGACGGAACGCAGCTCCAACATCGGCAGCGGTGCGGTTGCGGTTGTCGGTCAAGGCCTCGCAGTAAATAGCGACGCCAGCCGGGCCGTAGCCTTCGTAGGTGAGCGTTTCGTAGTTGGCGGCATCTTTGCCGGTGCCGAACGCCTTATCGATAGCCGTCTTGATTTTGTCCTTAGGCAGCGAGTAGCCCTTGGCCTTTTCAATAGCAGCCGCCAAAGAGGCGTTATTGTCGGGGTTGGGGTCGCCACCCTCTTTCGCCGCCACGGTAATGTTACGGGAAAGCTTGCTGAACAGGGCCGAACGCTTGGCGTCCTGGGCAGCTTTGCGGTGCTTCGTGGTTGCCCACTTAGAGTGACCTGACATGATCGCCTCTTTCTTGCTATCAAGAGGCGCGACGCGCCTCGGGGAAAATACCGACGCGATAGTTTAGCGCACTCCATGCACGCGCACAAGAAAACCGCAGGTATTTGCGACGAACCTGCATAAAAACGCCTTAGAGCACGATGGCCCACGCACACAAAGGTGGTATTTCGCACTCACCAGGGCAACGATTCGCGGCCCCAAAGCAACGATACGCACCACCGAGGCGACGATTCGCCCTCGGACGGACGAAAGCAATCACGCCAAATCGACCCGAGCGAGCAGCAATTCCGCGGCAGAAAACGCCGCTAGGGGGCCTCACTGCAGCGTTTTCTTCCCTGGCTGCCAGAAAACGCGACTATGGGGCCTCTCGGGGCGCCTCGGAGTCACAGGAAAAGCTCGAAAAAGAGCGGCGAAGCGCGAAAAGCGACAGGAAAGCCGCCAATAGGGCCCCGAACGCCACGCTGAAGCCATGCAGCGAGGCCCCCTGGCGGCGTTTCCTGCCATCCTGCGAGCAAAACCGTGCAACCGCGGCTTCCCCGCAAAGAAAAAACCTGCTAAACGCTACGAGCATTTAGCAGGTTTCGACCCGAATCGGCCTAGAACAGCTTCGTCACTTCCAGCGGCTGCTTTGCGGCGCGGATGATGTCCTCGTTGCCGAACACGCACACGTTGCCCCAATCGGCAACCTTGCGCAGCACCGGCGCACAAGCGCGAATGGCCGCGGGCGTCGCTGCGAGTTTTTCGTCGCGCAGCTTTTCACGCCAATCGGCCGCGCGGCCGCACAGGAAGGCACCGTCTTCGCGGCGGGCAATGGCGCGCGGCTTGGCCGGCGCATCGTGCGCGGCGACCGTAGCCACGATATAGCCCTCCATCTCGGCCTCATCGGGCTCGAAGGCGGCCAGCCAATCGGCGGCCGCATCGAAACGCGCGAGCGTGCCATCGACGCCCGGGTCGCGATACGAATAGAAGCGCGCGAAGCCTTCTTCCCCGCGACGGAAGCCGACACCATAGGCGCCGCCCTTCACACGCACCTCGTTCCACAAGTAGTCGAAGGAAAGCGCGTTAGAAATAACCGACCACAACCCCGAGTGCTCAACCACGTCAAGCGTGGGCGCGCCCTTGGCCGAATAGCTCACGTCGCACGGAACGATGAACGCCTCATTGCGCGGCGCAGGCTCGGGAATCGCCAGCTCACAGCCGCAATCACCACCGAACACTTCGCCCGTCGCAGCGCGTTCGTCACGTACGAGGCCCATATCACCCGCCGCGGCCCAGAAGGCGTCGCATTCCTCGGCCGAACCCGTAAAGCTCGCGAGCGCCGGCCCGCCAAACACGGTCGCGCGCACCTCTTCGAGCTTCGCCGCCAGCGCATCAAAGCGCTCGTCGTAGTTGTCGATGAGGTCTTTCAGGAACAGGTAGAAATCGACGCCCGCGAGCTTCTGACGCAGCACGCCCGCGCGGAAATACGACGCCGACAGGCGGTTCGTCGCGCTCGTGTGGCCCTCATTCGCAAACGTCTGCTCCATGCCGATGCGGCGTTGCACGAGCACATCGAGGATCTTCTGCTTCGCGTCGAATTTCGTGGTCTCCCACACCTCGCGCGGAATTGCCGAAAGCTGCGCCGCCTCTTCCGCAAGAGCGCTCGCCGAAAGCGTCACGCGCAGCGACACCTTGTCGGGGTCGCTCGCCGAAACGTACGTATCAGGGAAGAATCGCATCGAACCCAGGTGCTGGCGCATGAACACATCCAGCTCAGCGGCGGTGCGCTTCGCCGTGTCGAGCTTGTTCAGAAGCATGCACAGCAGCGTGACATAGGGCACGTCGTCAAACGCGACGTTGTTGGCGTCGAAATACAAGTACAGGTAGTTGATGTGGCGGCTGGGCAACTCGTGGCGCAGGCACGGCAGCGGGCACTCCGCGTCGAGCACTGCGGCTGGGTCGGGCTTCGCCGCGCCAATATCGGAAGTGCCCAAGCGCGGCAGCGTAGCCAGAGCCTCGGGCGAATCGGGCGCTTCCTGCATGGCGCGCAGCTCGGCCACGTCATCGCGAATGGCTTGTTTGGCCGCCTCGTCGAGGCCCGCGAGCTTCTCGGCGAGTTCGCGCTCTTCCTCGCTGTCGTCCTCAGCCTCGACGGGCTTCACTTCGAGCAACGCCTTGTGGTTCGACATCACGATGAGCGACTCCAGCACGTCTTCGAAATAGCGGCCATCAAGCCCCTCGCGCATATGGGCGAGCGCGTCTTCGTAGCGCAGGTACGTGGTCGCGAGTGCGTCGTCGTAGAGCCAGCCGGAAAGCGCGTTCATCGCGAGCACCACGCCATCGGCCATGCCGCGGTCGCGTTCGCGCAGCTCAAACGACAGTTGAGCGAGCGACGCCTCCAGCAGGTCGCGCGGAATTCCGTCGGCCACCAGACGAGCCGCTTCGCCCTCGACGATTTCCATAAAACGCCGCTTCGCACCCGGCTTGGCACCCTTCAGCTCGAACAGCGCCACGGGCATGGCCTGCGAATCCATGAGAAACGCCGTCGCGTCGCCGCCGATGCCCGCGTCGAGCACCGCGCGCTTGATAGGCGATTCGTTGCCGCCCATCAGGGCGTCCATGAGCACGTCGGCCGCAAGCACGCGCTCGAAATCGCGCGCGTCGCCAATCGCGTAGCCCAGACCCACGCACGCGTTCTCGGGAGCGGTCGCCATGGGGACCACCGCGTCGAGCGACACGTTAGGCTTGCACTCGCCCATCGGGTTGGGCTCAGCAGGCGTGCGCGGCGCGCAATCGGCAGCCGAAAGGTAGCGGCGGTCGAGGAATCGCAGCATGCGCTCGGCGTCGATGTCGCCGTAGAGCACGATATAGGAATTGTCCAGGCGATAGTGGCGCGCGTGGGTGTCGAGATAGCCCTCGTAGGTGAGCTGAGGAATGGCGCGCGGATGGCCGCCCGATTCGAAGGCGTAGCACGTGCCGGGGAACAACTCGGTGTTCATGCCGCGATACAGCACGCTTTCGGGGTCGGACAGCGCGCCCTTCATCTCGTTGAACACCACGCCGTTGTAGCGCAGACGCTCGAGCGTTCCCGCCTCGGAGTTCGCGTCGTCGAGCTCGTAGTGCCAGCCCTCCTGCTCGAACACCGCGCGCTTGCGGTAGATCGCCGGGTGCAGCACGGCGTCCATGTACACGTCTGTCAGATTTTCGAGGTCTTGGTCGTTGGTGCTGGCCACAGGGTACATGGTTTTATCGGGGAACGTGAGCGCGTTGAGAAACGTCTGCATCGAGGTTTTCAGCAGATTGACGAACGGCTCTTTCACCGGGAATTTATCGGAACCGCACAGCACGGAATGCTCCAGAATATGGAACACGCCTGTGTCGTCGACCGGTGGGGTTTTGAACGAGATGGAGAACGCCTTATTCTCATCGGCATTATGCAGAAACAGCAGGCGGGCGCCGCTTTTTCCGTGGCGCATCACAATGGCGTCGCCGTCGATTTCGCACAACGGCTCGACCGACTCCACCGCGAAGCCGTTTACCGCAGCGACCTCTTCCACCAGCGATTCATCAAAAAACAGGGCACGGGCGCCCTGGGACTGTTCGGCCATGAAGCATCCTTTCAAGCAAGCGTTGCGCACATGCGCAACGCATCGCGACGTGCGCCCGCGAGACCAGCCGAGACCTGTTAAATGCTCGTAGCGTTTAACAGGTTCGCGAGTGAAGGCCACTTGGCGGAAGCGTTCGGCAAAACTCGCTGGAGACTGCACGGCAACTTCGCCAAGCGCGCTCCGCAAGCGCCTTCGCCTCGCATCTTCTGCGGGCTTTTCCGCCAGGCGACGCTCACAGCCCCCCGATGTCGACTAAGTTCTTTTCGACAAGCGATGCCCGCCGGTCGTCATCGAACCAGCGCCTTAGGGCAAGCGCCACCACCCAGCACCTGCAATTCCGCGCCGAATGCTCCTGTTAAACGCTACGAGCATTTAGCGGGTCCACGAATCCAGGCGGCCGTCTCGCGCGCACGCGCGTTATAGCAACGATCGCGAGTTTAGCACAAGGCAACACGCGGGAAAGTCACCCAGCGCTTTGAAAGGAAATCGAAAACGAATCGGCAAGAAAGCGGCACAGAGCAATGCGGAAAGAAACGGCACGCGGAAAGCTTGCGAGCCGCAGAAACGCCATTGAATGCGCAAGGGGGCTGCACGCCACACGAAGCGCCGCCCGACAAGAGGCCAGCCCGCAAATTGTGCGGCGCTCCATCAGAATCCCAACCCGCCGCCGCGCCGCTATTCGAACAAGCACGCCTCAATCACATCTTTGCCGCGCAGGGTCACAAGCCACTCAGACGGAATCGCCTCACGACCATACAGGATACCCGCCAAACCGCCAGCGACGCATGCGGTGGTGTCGGTATCGTCGCCCAAATTCACCGCAGCGAGCACGCATTCCTTATAGCTTTCCGTATGCTCCAAGCACCAAATCGCGGCGTTATAGGTGTCCCACACATAGCCGCTGCTCCCGCCGGGACCACCGGCCGACTCACCCGCAGGCGTGCCCTCGCGCATCAAGCGCACGGCGTAACGAATCATTTTCTCGCACGCGTCCATGCAGGCGTCGGTCGCGTGCGTGATGGCGCTCACTGCGCGCACCTCGGCACTCGTGCAATCCATGAAGACCATGGGCAAGCAGCGCATGAGCGACCCGTTGCCCTTGTCCCACTCGCCAGCGCCGCCGCGGCCCGTCGCCAGCGCCTTGCGCGTGGCATTGCCGTAGTCGAAGGCCACGCCGTCCGCCGTGTACGCCCCATCGTTGATCCATGCGCGGAGCCGTCGCAAAATGTCATCGCAATCGACGCGCCCCAACTCGCGATAGCTGTCGCACAGCGCGAGCGCCATGCTCGTGTCATCGCTCCACGTACCAACAAGTTGGTTGTGGCTGCCGCCGCCCACCATGTCGACGCACTCAAAGCTTCCACGCGGCTTGAATTCAAAAGGCACGCCCAAAGCGTCGCCCACCGCCATGCCATACACGCAATCGCGCAGCGTTCGATTCAGCTTCATAATGCCTGCCTCCTTGCATTCGGCCGTCGTAGCAGGCCTTTCCGTCGCAAAACGCACTAGCCTTGCCAGCCCCGCATTTGGAATTGTCGCGCACTTCGAATTGTGGCAGAAATCGCGACAATTGGGCCGCATTGCGTCGTTTAAAAAGCTGCACGTCAAAAAACGCCACGATTAGGCATGCTCGACGCCTTAAAAGAGGCAACGCGCACGTCATTATTTTGCGAACAGCCTTGCCTGAGCACAAAATGCCAGTTCAGAGCCATAATCATCAGCTAAGCACATATTTCAAACCTTACCTCATGGTTAGGCTTTTGGATCCAAGCCCTTGCAAAGCAACCTAATCGTCGCGTTATTTTGACACGAGGAAATCGAAGGAGCGCAGAGATGCTCGGCCCAAATACTGCGCCACGAATCGCTGAGTGCACTGTCTCGAGACATCGGCACGCCAATGCTTCAATATATATAATTCAATGATTCTATAATTCAATACGTATATACATCCACAATTCGATGCTTCTATATGTATATACGTCTATTCCTCTATACATATATGGGCCCCACCCCTTACGCCTCGAGGATCGCACGCACCTTTTCAGGGTCGACCTCGGACAGGCGCAGCAGCGGCGCGGGCTCGGCTTCAACGTCGCCGATATGCTTCTCCCACAGGTGCACGTCGTGCCACACTCCCAGCTTCCAGCTTGCCGCGCGCAGCGTGCCCACCAGCTCAAAACCCATTTTTTCGTGCAGATGGTCGCTTTTCTCGTTCGGGCACACGACTTTGCCCACAACCGTGCGCACACCCTGCAGCGCGAGCAGGTCGAACAGCTTGCCGTAAATCGCACGGCCGAGCCCGCGCCCGCGATGGTCGGTCGAAAAATACACCGAAAGTTCCGCCGACCACGCATACGCCGCACGGCTGAACAGGCGGCTGCCATAGGCATACCCCACCAGACGCCCATCTTCCTCGCACACGATGTAAGGATACGCTCCATCGCGCTCGAGGATGCGCTGGCGGAATTCGCCAAGCGCGGGCACCTGGGTCTCGTTGGTGACCGTGGTGGCAATATAAGGCTCGTAGATTTTCAGCAAAGCCTCGGCATCGTCAGGCGTAGCAAGGCGGAATGTATGCACGGGTTCGTTCATTTTGCGGCTTTCTATGCAAGTTTCAGCATATTTATGCATTTTTAAAACTGTACTGCGTTACAACCCCGTTAACAAGGGGTAAAAGCCATCATCTGGGAAAACAACGCATTGCGTGCGGAAAGGAACGCCGCCCTAAAGAAGCTCGCTGCCGTACAGCGGTGCGAGCACCGACTCGCGCTTTTCCTTATATACGCATAGAGCAAAACGACCCGATTCGCGACTCGGATCGAACACGCGCGTTTCGTTCATCAAAAACTGGCGATGCCTTTATGCATGTCAACCGAATGGTTGCAGTTCGCAGCGCTCGTTCAAGCAGTCCGCAGCCCGATGCTAGGATGCATTTCGTCGAAAAACTGGGAGTGGCGCCCGCGCGCGCACCTCCACCCCAAAGGAGACCAGCTATATGAAGTCAAGGGCTAAACCGTAAGTTTTCGAGAACAGT
>OLOX01000141.1_pt1 | contig 69826 bp, 63 predicted proteins | sample 1672091 | NCBI WGS metagenome assembly OLOX01 (sample SAMEA3136644, study PRJEB25190) | human gut metagenome | reverse complement strand
ATACATCAAATGTAAAAGAAGAATGGCAAGATACAATAGCTAGTGTAAAATATGGAGTACCAATTCCTATAGGATTTACATATAAAGAAGGAACAAAAGATACAGGACTTGTTATAAAAGATGATAATGATAATGAATTTGTATGGGTACCTGCAACTGAGAGTACATATGTAAAAGATACAAGTTTTCCAGGGGCTAAACCAACAGGTGATGATACTTTACCAAATGGTATAACAGATGAAACAGCAGATGTAGTAAAATATGGAGGCTTTTATATAGGAAGATATGAAGCAGGAATACCAGAAGGAGATACATCAACAAGTAATAAAACAGGAATTCCAGTAAGTAAACAAGGTGCAACAGTTTGGACAAATATAGACTATACAAATTCAAAAGCAAGTGCAGAAAGTATGATAAGTAATGAATATGTACAAACAGGATTACTTACAGGAAAAGCATGGGATACAACATGTAACTGGATAAAAGATAGTTTAAAAAGTATAAATGCATCAGCAAGTCTAAAGGATAGTAGATATTATGGAAATTATAAAAATTCATTATCACCAGCTAATGAAAATAGTGGAACAGAAAGAACAACAGGATTTAATGAAAATTGGAAGACTAAAAATATTTATGATCTAGCAGGAAATGTAAGGGAATGGACTAGCGAGGCTAGCAGTTCTAATTTCATTTTTCGTGGTGGTAGCTGCTTTAGTGACGGTAGCGGGTATCCTGTTTCGTATCGTAGCAGCCTTGGTGCCTCTGCCACGAGTGGCGATATAGGATTTCGTCATAGGCTTTATATCAAGTAGCACAGACCATAATTACTATATTGTAACAGCTCCATTATCAAATATTATACTATATAGTTGAAAAGATACACATTAATTTGTTAAAAAAATCGTTAATATGCAAAAAAGATTAAATATGAATTATGTTATTCACATTTGATCTTTTTTCTTTGTTTTAAGCACTATATTTATTATTCTATTTCTATTAGTTACATATTGTTACTAAAATTTTAGATTCTAGTCTAAATAGTAACAAAATATCCAGAAATATGTAAAATTAATGTATAAAAGTATTGCAATTGCTATAAAATTATAGTATAATATAGTTACTGTATGATAAGTGAGAGGGTGAGCAATCCTCTCACTTAAGTTTAAGTAGGAGAAAAATATGAAATTAGATAATATTGAAAAAATAATAAATCCTAAAATTGAAGAAGAGGGATTTGAAATTGAGTATGTTGAGTTTGTAAAAGAAGGAGATAATAACATACTTAGGGTTGTTATTGATAATCCAAATGGAAATGTTGCAATTGATGATTGTGAAAAAATAAGTAGAAAAATTGAAGATGACATAGATAAAAATATTGATAAAGAATATGTTTTAGAGGTTTCATCTGCTGGCCTTGAGAGACAACTTAAGAATATAAAATTATTTGAAAAATATATTGGCAGTGAAGTATATGTTAAATTATACAAAAAAATTGATGATAAAAAGGAAATAACAGGAATTTTAAAAAGTGTAAATGATAATAATATAGTTATTGAATCTTTGGAAAAAGAGTATATTTTTAATATAAAAGATATTGCAGTAGCGCATACTATTTATGATTTTGATAATGCTTTTAAAAATAAAGATAATGTTAATATAAATAAATTAAAAAAATTTTAATTAGGGGGAATTAAAAAATGAAAAGTGATAAAATAAGTTCAAAAGAGTTATTTAATGCAATTGATGAAATCTATGAGGAAAAGGGTATAACAAGGGAGTATTTAATTGAATCATTAAAAATGGCTTTAGAGGCTGCGTATAAAAAGAATTATGAAACTACAGAAGATATAATTGTTGATGTAAATGAACAAAATATAAAAGTGTATGCAGTAAAAACAGTAGTTGAAAAAGTTGAAGATAAAAATAAAGAAATATCTTTGCCAGAAGCTTTGCAAATCTCTAAAAGAGCAAAAATTGGAAGTGTTGTAAATGTAGAAGTGACACCTAAAAACTTTGGTAGAATTGCTGCTGTTGCTGGAAAACAAATTATAGTTCAACGTTTAAGAGAAGCAGAACGTAATCTTGTATATACTCAGTATGCAGATAAGGAAGGTCAAATAGTAGTAGGTGTTGTTCAAAAAAATGATAAATTTGGTACTATTGTTGATCTTGGTAGAGTTGAAGCTTTAATTCCAGTAAAAGAACAAGTTAAAACAGAAGAATTAAAACCACATCAAAGAATAAGAGCTTATGTTGTGAGTGTAACTGAATCTGGAAAATTTGGACCTCAAATTGTTTTATCAAGAAAAGACCCAAATTTTGTAAAAAAATTATTTGAACTTGAAGTACCTGAAATTATAGATGGTATTGTAGAAATAAAAGCTGTAGCTAGAGAAGCTGGAAGTAGAACAAAGGTTGCTGTATATTCAAATGATGAAAATATTGATCCAGTTGGAAGTTTAGTTGGTAAAAAAGGTGTTAGAATACAACCAATAATTGATGAACTAGGTGGAGAAAGAATAGATGTAATTCCATATAGTGATGATATACCAAGTTATATAATAAATGCATTATCACCAGCACCAATACTTGCAATAGATATTAATGATGAAGAAAAAATGGCTACTGTTGTTGTACCAGATGAAGCTTTATCTTATGCAATAGGTGCAAATGGTCAGAATGTAAGACTTGCAGCAATTCTTACAGGATGGAAGATTGATATAAAAACAGAAACACAAATAAAAGAAGTTGTTGTTGAATAATAGGAGAGATAAAAATGGATCCCATACGAAGTTGTATAGTATGTAGGAAGAAAAAAAATAAAAATGAATTATTTAGAATAGTAAGCAAAAACGGAAAAGCTATATATGATAAAAGTGGAAAAATAAACTCAAGAGGAATATATATGTGTAAGTCTCAAGAGTGTATAGATAAATGTAAGAGTTATATAACTAAAGAAAAATTTAATACTAAATTACATTTAGATAATGAAAGTATGAAAAACGTATTATTAGAATTAGAAAATGAATTGGGGGAATAGTTTTGGGAAAAATGAAAGTATATGAACTTGCAAAAGAAATGGGTATAACAAATGCAGAGCTTATAAAAAGATTAAGTAATATGGGTGTAGAAGTAAAATCTCATTTATCAGTTATAGAAGATGAAGTTGTAGGAAAGATAAAAAAAGGTGTGAGTAAAACAGTGGAAAAGAAACCAGTTGCAGAAAAAAGTCAAATGCATATAATTCGTAGAAATGTTAAAGTAATAAATACAGATGGAGAAAAAAAAGAAGTTGAACAGATAACAACTGATATTTCTGGTTCTATTAAAAAGTCTCATCATACTGTAGATAATTCTAACAAAATTAGACAGGATAAAAGAGACTTTAACAAGAACTCATCATATGCAAATAGACAAAACAGAATGAATAAACCAAGATTTGGAAACAGACCTACAAATGTTGTTATAACTAGAAATGGAAAGCCTATAGAAAAGGTTACAAATCAAGATACTAAAAAAGAAGATTCAAAAAATAATAATTTAAATACAAACGTAACTACATCATCTGAAAATAATAATGAGAAAAAAGCCTTTGTTAATACCCAAAATAGTAGAGAAAGAAATGATAATTTTAAAAATAATAATAATTCTTATCGTACAAATAATAGACAAAACTATTCGGATAAAAAGCCATTTAATAATCAAGATAGAAGAAATGGCAATAATTCTAGTTTTAATAAAACTGATAGACCTTTTAGAAATAATAATGGTGGATATAATAATAGAAATAATAATTTTAGAAATCCACAAAGTAACACTGCATATCAGGTTAATAAGTTTATAAAACAATCTGCACCAGTTGAGCAGAAAGAAACTAGAGAATATGAAAATAATATAATTGATAAAAGAAAATATAATGACAAAAATTCTACTGATAATAAAAAAGATAAATTAGATAAAAATAAACTAAGAGAAAAAAACACAAGAATTTCAACATCTAAATTAAAAGGTCTTGAAGTTGATTCAGGTTCATTAATGGATTTATATGAAAGAGATAGTGACTTATCAAGAAATAAAGGAAATAAAAAGAAAAAACAACAAAAACCTGTATTAAATCAAACTAAAATAATTCCAATGACTGAAGTTAAGTTGCCTGAAATAATGACAGTAAAAGAATTTGCTGAAAGTATAAAAAAGCAAGCATCTGAGGTTATAAAAAAATTATTTAGTCTTGGCATAATGGCAACCGTAAATCAAGAGATAGATTTCGATACAGCATATTTAGTAGCTGGAGAATTTGGAATTACAGCAGAAAAAGAAGTTAAGGTTACAGAAGAGGATATATTATTTGATGAATCTGAAGATGATGAAAAAGATCTAGAAGTAAGGCCTCCAATTGTTGTTGTAATGGGACACGTAGATCATGGTAAAACATCACTTTTAGATAAAATAAGAAGTTCAAATGTAGTAAACAAAGAAGCAGGTGGAATTACACAACATATCGGTGCATATAAGGTAAAATGTAAAGATAGAGAAATTTGTTTCTTAGATACACCAGGACATGAAGCTTTTACAGCAATGAGAGCAAGAGGTGCACAAGTTACAGATATAGCTATAATTGTAGTAGCTGCAGATGATGGAATAAAACCACAAACAATAGAAGCTATTGACCATGCTAAAGCTGCAGGCGTATCTATAATTGTTGCAATAAATAAAATTGATAAACCAAATGCAAATGTAGAACGTGTAAAACAAGAATTATTAGAAGTTGGACTTGTAGCAGAAGAATGGGGTGGAGACACAATCTGTGTTCCAATATCTGCTATGACAGGTGAAGGTATAGATACATTGCTTGAAATGATTTTATTAGTTGCTGATGTAAAGGATTTAAAAGCAAATCCAAATAAACAATCAAAAGGAACTGTTCTTGAAGCAAGACTTGATAAGAATTCAGGTACAATTGTTTCAATGTTAGTACAAAGAGGTACACTTAATGTTGGAGATACAATTGTTGTAGGTGATGTTATTGGTAGAATACGTGCAATGAAGGATGATAAGGGTAAAAAAGTAAAGGCTGCTGGACCATCTACACCAGTTGAGGTACTTGGCTTATCTCACGTTCCAATGACAGGTGATATATTCTATGAAGTTGAAAATGAAAAAGTTGCCAAACAACTAGTAAATAGAAAAATTGCTGAAAGACGTAGGAACTTAATTAAACAAGGACATAAAGTAACTTTAGGAGATCTATTTAACCAAATTAAAGAAGGAAAAATTAAAGAGCTTAATGTTATAATAAAAGCAGATGTTGAAGGATCTGTTGAAGCTTTAAAAGAATCTCTTGAAAAGCTTTCAAATGAAGAAGTAAGAGTAAGAGTATTACATGCATCTACCGGTGCGATAAAAGAAAGTGATATAACTCTTGCATCAGTATCAAATGCAATCATTATTGGATTTAATGTAAGACCTGATTCAATGATAGAACAACTTGCTAAGAAGGAAGAAGTTGACTTAAGATTATATAGAGTAATCTATGACGCAATTGATGATGTTGAAACAGCTATGAAGGGAATGCTTACTCCAAAATATAGAGAAGAAGTTCTTGGAAAATGTGAAATCAGACGTGTGTTTAAACTTACAAATGTTGGAGTTGTTGCAGGTTGCTATGTAAAAGATGGTAAAGTTGTAAGAGGAACAATGGTAAGACTTGTAAGAGATTCAATTGTACTTCATGAAGCAAAAATTGATTCACTAAAACGTGAAAAGGATGACGTAAAAGAAGTTCAAGCAGGATATGAATGTGGTATAAAACTTGAAAATTATAGCGATATTAAAGAAGGAGATATTTTAGAATGTTTCCAATTAATTGAAGAAAAGAGAGGATAGTTAATGCAAAGACATGAAAGATTAGAACAAGATATTAAAGTAGCTTTATCTTCAATAATAACTTATGAAGTAAAAGAGCCTGAGGTATCTGGTATGATTTCTGTTACTGATGTTAAAGTAACTCCAGATCAAAAATATGCAACTGTATATGTTAGTATATATGGAAAAAAGAATAAAGAAAAAGTACTAGATGCCCTTAAAAAGGCTAAAGGATTTATTAAAAATTCACTTGCTAAAAAGGTTAAAATGAGAAATATTCCAGATTTAATATTTAAACTTGATAACTCAATGGAGTATGGTGAATATATGGATAAAGTTATTGATGAAGTTATAAAGAAAGATAATGAAAAAAACATATAGTTAAGGATGTGATTAAATGGAGTTTGAACAAGCAAAGGAAATTATAAATAAATCAAAGAGCATATATATTGTAGCACATGTAAATCCAGATGGTGATGCCATTGGTTCAACATATGGAATGTATTTTGCAATGAAAAAATTAAATAAGGATGCTCATGTAATAATGCCTGAATATTCAGATGTGTTTAAATTTTTACCGGATATAACAAAAATATGCGAGAAAGATATATATGTTGAAAATTATGATTTACTTATTGCACTTGATGCAAGTGATAAAACACGCTTAGCACTTTCTGATGAAGCATTTTCAAGAGCTAAAAATGTAATAATGCTTGATCACCATCAAGTATCCCATCCTTATGGCGATGTAAGATATATAAACGATAATATGTCATCAGCATCTGAAGTTGTATATAATTTTCTTAAATATTTAGGAATTAAATTTGATCCAGAAATGGCTACATATATATATACAGGTATAATGACAGATACTGGAAGCTTTAATTATTCAAATACATCAAGCGATACTCATATAGCAGCAGCAGAACTTATTAAGGCGGGAGCTGACCATGTTACTGTATGTAAGAAATTAAATGATACTATTAAAGAGGCTAAATTAAAATTAATTGCAAAAACTATAGAAAATATGGAAGTTTACAATGAAGGAAAAGTTAGATATAGTTTAGTTGATTATGACACAATAAATTCACTTGGTCTTGATGAAGAAGATGCAGAAGGAATGACAAATTATCTTAGAATGGTTGAAGGAACTGAAGTTGGTATATATATTAGAGGAAAGAAGAATGGAACATATAAAGTGAGTATGCGTTCTATAGGAAATGTGGATATATCAAAAATTGCAATAGCAAATGGAGGCGGAGGTCATCCAAGAGCTGCTGGATTTACAATATATGAAGATTTAGATGGAATAAAAAATAAAGTTTTAAAAGCTGTAGAGGTGATGTTAGTTGATGGTGCCACAAATTAAAAATGGTATACTAAATATAGATAAACCACAAGGAATTACATCACATGATGTAGTAGATATTGTTAGAAAAATATTTCCAGGTATAAAAGTTGGCCATACTGGGACGTTAGACCCTATTGCAACAGGTGTCCTTCCAATATGTATTGGTAAAGCAACGAAGCTCTCTGATGAACTTTTATCTGAGAATAAAGTATATAAAGTAAAAATGTTACTTGGAGTTGAAACTGATACTTATGATATAACAGGAAAGATAGTTTTTGCAAATACGTTAAATGAAGATGAAATATATATAAAGGAAAGAATAAAAAGATTCATTGGAAAAAGTTCTCAAATACCACCAATTTATAGTGCTATTAAGATTAAAGGTAAAAAAGCATATGAATATGCAAGGAATGGAGAAAATGTTTCTCTAAAGCCTAGAGAAATTGAAATATTTAATATAGATGATATAGATGTAAATTTAAGGAAAAGACAAGTAAGTTTTGTTGTATCTTGTACAAAGGGAACATATATACGAAGTTTAGTACATGATATTGGTATAAAACTAGGTTGTGGTGCAACAATGATTGAGCTAAAAAGATTAAAAACAGGAGATTTTGATATAAACGACAGTACAGATTTATATGAATTCTTAAATTTAGAATATCTAGATATGTTGGATAAAATAGTTTCAATTGAAGAATTATACAAAGATTCAAAAAATGTTAATCTAAAGGATAAAGATTACGATAAATTTTTAAATGGAATAGCCATAAAGACTGATGTACCAAATGGAATAGTAAGGGTATATGAGAATTTAAGGTATAAAGGCCTTGGCAAGGTAAATGATAATTTACTAAAGAGATTCATTATAGAGTAAATCAAAATTTGATATATTATGATTAGTATAATATATATGAGAGGTTATGTATGAAAAAACAAAGTACTATTGATTTATTTAATAAATATATGAAAAAGGGTAAGTTAGATAAATTTAATAATTATTTGATAGAAAATAATTTAAGGGACAAGTTTATAGAAGATGCTACTTGGTATAGACCTTATCAGTATAAAGATAATACTGATAAATTAGAAGAAAGTTTAAATAATTATACTTTAATGCTGTTAAAGGATGATGCATGCCAAAAGTACGGTAATCTTGGTGATAAATTCTGTGAATATATATATAGTCAAGAAAGTGAAGGCCTAAAAAGATCAAATATGTTTTTACTAGATAAAATTTTAAAAAGTAGTAATTATACAAATTTAGATAATGTATCACAAATCTTTGATATGGCATGTGATGAAAATAATGTAATTGGTACACATATAACAGGTTCACAAATTGGCGATATAATTTCAGATGAAGGAATAGCATTAACAGGTCACAAGTTTGTTGCTACTGATTCATTAACTAATAATGACTCAAAAAATGACGTTGAAGGTACCTTAAAAAAAAATATTACATTTTTTAAAAACCAACCTTTTGAACTTTTGTGGAATTTAACTAGTGGTAGGAATTATAACAATAACACCAGAGAAAATTTTAACGATATTATGCTAGTTTCAATACCAGAAAATGAGTTAAATAACAATAGAGATGATATAATTATACAGAATGATTCAAGTTTGTATTTAAATCCAAGCTATATAAAAGGATATGCTAAGATAAATACTGTTGATGGTGATATTAAAGATATAAAAGAAAATCCTAGATTTATTAATAAAAATTATCAAGAATTATATAACCAAAGAGAAAGTAACTATGATTATAGTCAAGAACTAGCTCAGTGGTATAAAGACATTAACACTCCAAAATTTGGAAAAATATTTTCAAAGGTAAAAGGAATATTTTCTAAAAAGGAAAATAAAATGCTTCCTGCTGGAAATGGAGATTATAAGAATCCAAATTATAGTACTGCAGAAAAAGGTACAAGCTTATCTGATGAATTAAAGAGTTATAAAAAATCTCCAGAAGATATTTCTCATCAAGATTTGGAATCAAATAAACCTGATTATAAAGAAAAAAATAACGATGATTTAACTAGATATTAAATTAGTTTTTATAATATGTAATGTGTTTAAAAAAACTTACTAATTGATGTATAATTATCCTCTATAGTATTAATTAAAATTACTATAGAGGATATTTTTTTATATAGAAAATATCATTTTTCAAAAAATATATAGTAAAAAGATTAAAAAATGGAAATGATTTAAGAAAAAATGTTATTATTTAGATTAAAGTTTAAAGCTTTAGTAACAACATTATGTATTTGCAATTAAATTTTTAAAATTTTTACAAAATTTAAATATTTATAAATTCGTTGACAAAAGTTTTAATAAAGTATAAAATATGTATAATAATAATAGATTATGTTTTATTTTGTAAAAAAGGTGAATTTATGGTAAAAATAAAAAAAGGAATAAGTATGATAGCTTTACTTATTACAATTGCTGTTTTTTTAATTCTATTAACAGTTATAACAATATCATCAGATAAAATTGTAAATAATACAAAAAAGAAACAGTTTGCAAGAGAAATATATGAAGTACAAAATCTTGTTGATAAATATAAATACGAAAAAGAAGAGTATCCATATACTATTTTAGATGATAATACAAAGGAGTCTATTTCAATTGATATAACAGATGATATAAATGATCAATTTAAAAATGAAGGTGTAACAGAAGGCGATAAAGCTAAATTATATACTATAGATTTAAATAAAATTGGTGCCGAGAATATTACTAGAGGGATAAAAAAAGATAACAATTTAAAAGATGTATATGCCTTTTCAGAAAAAACAGGAATTGTATATTATATAAAAGGTTATAAAGTTGGAAAAAATGTATATTATACTTTAACTGATGAATTAAAAGGTCAAATTGGATATGGAAAAGATACATCAAATATATCAAATAGTAAAGTTATTTCCGAAACAGCAAGTATGGATTATGTACAAGATGGTTTAGTACTTTTGTTAGATGGAATTAGAAATACAAGAAGTGGACATAGTACAAGTACTAATGTATGGGAAGATTTAAGTGGAAATAATTATGATTATACATTAAATAATATTAAGATAAATGATAATAACATATATTTTAAAGGTACAGCTAATAGTTATGCCCTAAGAAAAGAAAATTTATCAGAAATATTCGGTAATACATTATATGATGATAGAACAATAGAAATAGTTGTTAAGGATACAAGTGATAGTCATATATGGATATGTGGAAATTCAAGTTCAAGAAAAGCTATTGGAATTTATGGAGGAACATTGAATGTTTCGATATCCCCTGATAATGTATCTACATTTACTTTAAAAAGTTCAGCTTTGAAAGTTAATAACTATTCTATTCTTCATAAAAAAGAAGGAGAGATATGTGTTTATCAGAATGATGAGCAACTTGTTAAGACAAATAATTTAAATTGTTGGAATCATTCAGGAGAAGTATCATATATAGGAAATAGCTCAACCAATGGTGCACCGTTAAATGGAGAAATATATTCAATAAGAGTATATAATAGAATATTAACAGAAAAGGAAATTAATCATAATTATCAAATTGATAAAAAAAAGTTTGGTATATAAATTAAGGAGAAATAAATGAAAAAGGGTTTTAGTTTAGTTACTTTACTTGTTACAATTTTTGTAATAATAACACTTTCATCAACTGTCGTTATATCTGCAAATAGTGTATATAACAGTAATAAAAAAATTAGGTTCGCATCTGAAATTTCATATATTAAAGAGTTAGTAAATAATTATATGGCAGATAATAACGGAAAATTACCATCAAGTTCTGATGTTGTTGTCAGTACTAAAAGTATAAGTAAAGAGGATTTAAATACTCAATTTGCCGGCGAGACTATTTCAGAAGATACAATCTTTTTAAATAAAATAGATATGTCAATGATTAATCCAGGTACTCTACAATATGGAAATGGTACTGATGAAAAAAGTGATGATATATATTGTATATCAAAACAAACAGGAAAAATATATTATATAAGAGGATGCAAGATAGGTACAAAAATATATTATACTTTAAATGATGAATTAAAAAAATCTATAAAATATACAGAAAGTAATAATGTAAACGATGGAATTATATTTTATGATGGTAATCTTGATAATGGTATAAAAGAGATAGATATAAAAATACCAGAAAGCTATTTAGATGTTGAGCTTGCATCTACTGATGTATCATTTGAGTATTCAAGTGAAAATCAATCCGGATATAACATTTATAAAACAAAATCTAAAGAAAATAGCATAATTAGTGTAAAATATAAAGTAAATAATGATTCAGAGAAAAAGGAATTAAAATATAATGTTGAAGGTGTTGATAATAGCGGGCTTACATTTTCACTTAGTGATGTAAAAAAAAGTATAAATAGTAGTACACAAAAAGAAGAAAAATACATAACTATTGAAAATTTATCCAAAAAAGATAATCAAATAAAAATGAAGAAATATTCAAATATATATATTGACAAAACAGCAGCAAAGGATTATTTTAAAAATAGTGGAATAGATATAAAAGATAATATAATAAGTATAGATAATTCTCTTGGAAATATGACTGTTTATGTTGAAGATAATTCGGGAAATTATCACATTGAGTATGTTACATTAAATAATACTACTATGGGTTATATTAATAATGGAATGGTTCTTTTACTAGATGGAATTAGAAATACAAGAAGTGGTCATAGTACAAATACTAATGTATGGGAAGATTTAAGTGGGAATAATTATGATTATACATTAAATGATATTAAGATAAATGATAATAACATATATTTTAAAGGTACAGCTAATAGTTATGCCCTAAGAAAAGAAAATTTATCAGAAATATTCGGTAATACATTATATGATGATAGAACAATAGAAATAGTTGTTAAGGATACAAGTGATAGTCATATATGGATATGTGGAAATTCAAGTTCAAGAAAAGCTATTGGAATTTATGGAGGAACATTGAATGTTTCGATATCCCCTGATAATGTATCTACATTTACTTTAAAAAGTTCAGCTTTGAAAGTTAATAACTATTCTATTCTTCATAAAAAAGAAGGAGAGATATGTGTTTATCAGAATGATGAGCAACTTGTTAAGACAAATAATTTAAATTGTTGGAATCACTCAGGAGAAGTATCATATATAGGAAATAGCTCAACCAATGGTACACCGTTAAATGGAGAAATATATTCAATAAGGGTATATAATAGAATATTAACAGAAAGAGAAATAAAAAATAACTATGAGGTAGATAAAATAAGGTACAATATAAAATAATAGGAGGTGTATTTGTATGAAAAATGGAATTGCAATGGTTACATTAGTTGTAACAATTGCTGTAATGTTAACTTTAGTTTCTGTTATAACATATACTGGAATAAATACTGCAAATACATCTAAAAAAATGGCATTTGCTTCAGAAATTAAAATGGTACAGGAATGTATTGATAGCTATAGAACTAATAATGAAGGAAATTTTCCAACTTCAGATTTTGTTACAATAGATTTAAGTAATGCATCTATAGATGTAAAAAAACAATTTACTGACAATGGGGAAGAAATAATAGAAAATAAAGTATACTTAAGTAAGATTGATTATACAAAGCTTGAACTTAATAGTTTAAATAGAGGTTTAGGTCAAACTTCTGATGATATTTATGTTTTATCAACTAAATCCGGAATTGTATATTATGCTAAAGGACTAAAAATAGGAAATATTACATATTATACATTAACATATGAGCTTAAAAATTTGTTAAGTTATAATCAAAAATCAAATGAAGTTTCCATATCTAATCCAATTGTATTTAAAGTAAGCACAACTGATTGGATAAATAGTGGAAAAGTAGAATGTAGCGTAAAAGTTCCCAATAATTATTCTAGTAAAGAGCCAACATTTAATGGAAATATAATTCTTGATGTTCAAACAAGTAGTGAGGGAGAATATATAACTCATAAATTTAATATAGATAATAATGGGATTATTGAAATAAAATACAATGATGGAAAAGAAGATAAAACCGCTAGCTATACAATAAATAATTTTGATAAAGATATACCTACTGTTAGTATATCTAAAATATCAAATTCAAATCCAGATAAAAAAAGTTATAAAATTGATGCAAATGATAAAACTAGTGGGGTAAAAGTCATAAAATATGATATAGGTAATATAGCAAATGATAATATTTCTAATGTTTATTTTTATAGTAATGGAATACAAGTAAAAGATAATATTATTCAGTTAGATAATGATGTTTCATATATAACTGTATATGTTGAAGATAAGGCTGGAAACAGCCAAGTAGTAGCTTTTGAAGTCTAATATTCTACAAATATTTCATTTTTGTTACAAAATTCTTTTAAAGCTTACAATGTTTGACATAGGGTAAAAATAGTGGTATAATATTAAATAGAGTTTTATTTAAAAAAGGTGGAGATTATGGAAGTATTAAAAATTATTTTAAAAATTTTATACTACTCAATTGATATAATTATAATGGCATATTTTCTATATTATTTTGTTACTGGGCTTTTTGTATTTAAAAAAAGTAAAGTTAAAAATAAAATTAGAAAATATAAACCTACTAAAAAAATGGCAGTGCTTATTGCTGCAAGAAATGAAAGTAGTGTCATAGGTCACTTACTTGAAAGTTTAAATAAGCAAGATTATCCAAAGGATCTTTATGATGTATTTGTTATACCAAATAATTGTACAGATAATACTGAAGAAGTTGCAAGAGAAAAAGGTGCAAAGATAATAAATTGTACAATCCCTGTAAAAGCAAAAGGTGATGTCCTTAAATTTACATTTAATTTTATGCTAAATAATCACCCTGAATATGAAGCTTATTGCATATTTGATGCAGATAATATCGTTCATCCAAAATTCTTAAGAAGAATGAATGATGCATTATGTTCAGGATTTAGAGTTGCACAATGTAACAGAGATACAAAAAATCCATCAGATAGTTGGGTATCAAGTTGCTATTCATTATTTTATCTTGTACAAAACTTCTTCTTTAATGAAGCAAGAATGAAAATGGGATGGTCTTCATCAATAAATGGAACAGGTTTTGTAATTTCTAGGGATGTTATAAAAGAAAGAGGCTTCTCTACAGTTACAATGACAGAAGATATCGAATTTGCTGCACAATGTGCTTTAAATAATGAGAGAATAGCATACGTTAAAGAAGCTATTACATATGATGAACAACCTTTATCATTTAGTGCATCATGGAAACAACGTAAACGTTGGTCTGTAGGTACAATACAATGTATGAATAAGTATTCTGGAAAGTTAATAAAAACTTGGCTTAAAGAGGGAATACCACAAGCTTTTGATATGGGATTATTTTTCTTAGCACCAATTATTCAAGTTGTAACTTTCGTTGTAATCTTTATGTTATTTATGTATAATTTACTTGGATTAAATGTTTCAGATGTTATAAAATTTGCATATAACAATAAAATGATGTCAATGGCTCTTGCATATATATGTACAGTAGGTACAGCTGCACTTGTTGTAATGCTTGAGAAAAAAGGTTTTGCAAAAACATTTAAAGGAATATTTACACTTGCAATATTTATGGTATCATGGATTCCAATTAATATAATTTGCATGGTAAAAAAAGATTGTAAATGGGAACCAATAAAACATGACAGAGTTGTAGATATTGATAGTATTTTAAATAAAGAAAAATAGTTATAAATATATTTAAAGGAGGTAATTTTTAAGTTACCTCTTTTTGATACAAAAAAATTAAAAATGCATACTAAAGTGATTAAAAAGTGTATATCAAAGTGATTAAAAAACTCATATTAATTTTATTAAAAATTGTATATTAAATTTAAAAAAAGTAATATAAGTATTGAAAATAAAAAAATATATGGAATAATTATTGACAAATAAACATATTAGTGATAATATATGAATATATGAGTAAATATTCACATATTATAGGGGTGAAAAAATGGAAAATAAAGATACAATAGAAAATTTAGCAAGAACGTTTAAGATATTTGGCGATGCTACTAGAATAAAAATCATGTATACTATGTTAGATAGAGAAATATGTGTTCAAGATATAGCTAAAAATTTAGAAATGACTCAATCTGCTATCTCACACCAGCTTAGTATATTAAAAGGTGCCAGACTTATAAAGTCAAGAAAAGAGGGAAAAGAAGTGTATTATTCTCTTGATGATGATCATGTAAAAAGAATACTTGATGTGGGTGTGGATCATGTAGAAGAAAGGGGTTAGGTTATGGATAAAGAAAAAATAAATAAGGAAATTAATTTAGTTTTTTTAGATGTTATAGGAATTATAGTTTTTTTAATGGCATATTTTATTCCAGGGATAAAGTTTAATTTAAAGATTGGAATGTATATAGTAAGTTATGCATTAATTGGATTTGATATATTTAAAAAAGCAATTAAGCATTTATTTAGAAAAGATATGTTTGATGAAAATTTACTTATGACAATTGCAACTATAGGCGCATTATGTATAGGAGAATATATTGAAGGTGTAGCTGTGCTTTTGTTATATAAAATAGGTGAATACTTACAAGATAAAGCTGTAGACACATCAAAAGAAAAAATAAAAAATGCAATTGATATAAGGGCTAAATATGCTAATGTAATAAAGAATGGAAAAGTTGAAAAAGTTGATCCAGAAACTCTAAAAATTGGTGATATTGTAGTTGTAAAAAATGGAGAAAAAATTCCTACAGATGGTGTAATTTCAAAAGGGAATACTAGACTAGATACATCAAGTTTAACAGGAGAAAGTATTCCAAAAGATGTAGCCAAAAATGATGAAGTATTATCTGGAATGATTAACTTAGGAGAAGTTATAGAAATAAAAGTTACAAAAGCATTTGAAGATTCTACAGCCTCAAAGATATTAGATTTAATTGAAAATGCAAGAGAGTCTAAATCTAAAACAGAGAATTTTATTACTAAATTTTCAAAAATATATACTCCTACAGTAATTGTTATAGCTATACTTATAGCTATGACATTTCCTTCAATATTTGGTATAGGTTTTGCTGATTCGCTAAATAGAGCATTAATATTTTTAGTTGTATCATGTCCTTGTGCACTTGTTATATCAGTTCCACTTGGTTTCTTTGTTGGAATGGGAAATTGTAGTAAAAAAGGTATTTTAATTAAAGGAAGTAATTATTTAGATGCACTTTCAAGTGTTGATACAGTTGCTTTTGATAAAACAGGTACTCTTACTAAAGGTGTATTTAAGATAACAAAAATAAATAACAAAAGTGATATGAGTGATGATGAGATACTTGAATATTTAGCTTTATGTGAATCATATTCTAATCATTATATTGCAAAATCAATACTTGCTTCATATGGAAAAGAAATTGATAAAGAAAGAATAAAAGAGCATTCGGAAATTGCCGGACATGGAATAAAAGCAGTTATAGATGGTAAAGAAGTTTTAGCAGGAAATAAAAGTTTGATGGATAGTCAAAACATTAAAGTTGATGTAGAAAATACCGTAGGAACAGTAATATATATTGCTATAGATAAAAAATATTCTGGAAACGTAGTATTATCAGATGAGTTAAAAGATAATGTTTTAGAATTATCAAATAATTTAAAAAGAATATGTGGTATAAAAAATACTGTATTACTAACAGGAGATAAGGAAAATGTTGCTAAAAAAGTTGCTGAGGAGATAAAATTTAACAATGTATATGGAGAATTATTACCTCAAGATAAGGTTGAAATTGTTGAAAAATTAAAACAGGGTAAAAAAAAGAAGGTTGCTTTTGTTGGGGATGGCATAAATGATTCACCGGTTCTTGCATGTGCAGATGTTGGAATATCAATGGGAAATGGTTCTGATATTGCTATAGATACATCTGATATTGTTTTAATGACAGATGAACCCCATAAATTAGTAGAGTGTATAAAAATTTCTAAGAAGACTAAAAGTGTTGTTATTCAAAATATTGTATTTGCACTTAGTATAAAAGTAATAGTGTTATTACTTAGTGCTATGGGAATATCAACTATGTGGGAAGCTATATTTGCAGATGTAGGAGTATCATTACTTGCTATATTTAATTCAATAAGGATATTTAAAATAAAATAAAATAATATAATATAAAATAATATAAGCATAAATAAAAACATAAAAGATTGACTATACTAAAAAGTATAATCAATCTTTTATTGTCATATTAGGATAAATTCTTTTAAGTATATCATCGTTATATCTATTATCTAAATACACTCTTATTTCATTATTTGCAGGTATATTTTTTCTTCTTTCTCTTTGTCTATAAACTGCAGCAGAGGAAAGTGCCATGTCAAATATTAAAAAAACTGTTAATAACCAGGTTAAAATTATTCCAGTATATTTAGGTATTTTTTCTATACATTTTTCAAGTTTAGGATACATATATCTTATCCAAAGTATTCCCAAAAGTCCCCAGAATAGACAGTATACAATACTTGTTCTTTGACCTAGAATTCCTAAAGAGTCTGATTCATAGTACCATGAAACAGTTCCAAATAGTAATTCTTGTATATAACTACATAGAGATTCAAATAATCCACCAAGGGTAGAGCAAGTGATAAATATAACAAAATTATTTTTATTTTTTAGTATAATATATATTAAAGTCATAAGTACAGCACCAAATCCGTATATAGGATTGAAAGGACCGATGACAAGTGCTGTTCTGCTTTCAATGTGGTGGGTAGTAAAGAGGCACCATAAGGTTTCAACTATTACACCTGCAATGCAACCAATTAAAAAAATCCAGAATAGTTTATAAAAGCCATATCCATTAGCAAAATTGTTGTTTTTACTATTTTTCATAAGTTTTCCTCCAAGTATAAAACATATTTTATCATATAGTTTAATGTTATTCAACAATATTTATAGTTTATGTAAAATAATGTAAAGTAATACGTTGACTTTGAAAACAAATGATGTTATAATAAAAAACATAAAATTTATATTTAAATATTTATAATTAAATACAGGAGGCTTTAATATGGATGAATATAAAAATAATGAGTATGAGATTTTAAACGTTCAAAATGATTTGAGATTATTACGGAGAATAAGACTGTTATGTCTTCAAAAGGCAAAGGATATGTGTAAATTTTTGACAAAAAATACAAATAAACTGGTTTGTTGGTATTTTGATTCAGATGAAGATGAAATTGAAATATATACTGAAAAGAGCAATTTTGAAGAAGCAATGAAATATCTTGATGAATTTGAACATTCTTATACAACAACGCTTCGAAAAAGAAAAATGATTGCAAATCATAGGCATAAAAAAGGTTAAAGTTAAGGTGGTATAGAACTCTATGCCACCTTAGTTTCCTTTTATAACTATTTTCCTAAATATTCAATAACAATGTTAACCAAAGCATTAGTAAAGTAAGAATTTGATTCTATATCATTTAAATCAGGTGTATTTAAAAATATTGTCTGATTTCCCACATTTACAAGTTCATATATATTATTTGTGTTTTCAACGGATACTATACCTTGAGAAGAAATTGTTATATATTCGTCATTATATACCCATTTACTGCCTCCAACATATATATTGTCTGTATTTGTTAGTCTAAATCCAATTGAAATAAAGTCGTTTTTAGGATTAAATCCAGGATCAGTTTCTAAAACTCTTGATGAAACTATAAAACTAATTTTGTAGTATCCAATTTCATTAAATTTTATTGTTTCTTCATTAGAATCAAGAGTTATGAGATTTGAAGAATCAAGTTCTTTTCTGTCTATTGGAAGTCTTTCATTTGTATTTACTGCTAATCCATCATAAGTAGTTCCATTATTAAATGTTACAAGATAAGCAGCTCGTATAGATTCTAGACCACTGTCACCTTTATCACCCTTGTCGCCTTTTGGTCCTTGTACTTTTCCTACGTTTACCCATTTGTTTTCTGTATCGGACCAAACGTATAGATCACCATCAACCAAATAAGATTCATTTATATTTCCAACAGGATTTTCAGCAATAAGATTATCATAAGTTGGATAGCTTCCTAGAATATTTACACTTTTACCGTCAAGGCCATCTCTTCCAGCGAGGCCGGCAACCCCAGTAGGTCCAGTAGGTCCAGTTGGTCCAGTAGGTCCAGTTGGCCCAGTAGGTCCAGTAGGTCCAGTAGGTCCAGTTGGCCCAGTAGGTCCAGTAGGTCCAGTTGGCCCAGTAGGTCCAGTAGGTCCAGTAGGCCCAGTAGGTCCAGTAGGTCCGGTAGGTCCAGTAGGTCCAGTAGGCCCAGTAGGTCCAGTAGGTCCAGTAGGTCCGGTAGGTCCAGTAGGTCCAGTAGGCCCTGTAGGTCCAGTAGGTCCGGTAGGTCCGGTAGGTCCAGTAGGTCCAGTAACTCCGGTAGGTCCAGTAGGTCCAGTAGGTCCAGTAACTCCGGTAGGTCCGGTTGGACCAGTTACACCAGTATTACCAGTAGGTCCTTGAATTCCTTGAAATCCTTGGACACCTTGAGGTCCTGTAGGTCCAATTGGTCCTTGAGGTCCTGTTGGCCCTTTAGGACATATGCAACAGGGTTTACAACACGCACAAGGCGGATTGTATTGACAACAATTTGATGAATTTGTACATTCATTTGAACAATTTCCGTAATTATTCATTAAAATTTTCCTCCTTTATATTTTAGAGAATTAATTCTCATATAATAATATATGAATTAGCAGATAGATAGGTGAATAAAGGAAAAAATATATTAAAAAATAGGTTAAAACTAGATTTAACCTATTAAAATATATTATTTGCTTTTTTTATCTTTTTTATTTTGTTTCTTTTTAGTAATTCCTTCTTTTAGTTCGCTAAATTGTATTTTGTATTTTTTAAATTCAAGTTTTGGAAATGCATCAATTATTCTATCATGTAGGAAATTTGTTTTATTTATAATTGAATTCTTAACTTCCTCTAGTTGTTTTATAACTTCACTGTTTTTAGCTTTATCTTTACCATCTTCTGATATTTTCTCTGCAAGTAGTTTTGCTTCTTCAAGTTTATCTTTAAGATTAAATAAAGTACTTAGGGTAGTTACAATATCTAAAAGAACTAATGAAACTAGACCACCTATAATATAGTTTGCTAAAAATTCTGGAATTAAATGTATTGCTATAGTTACATATGGATGTACAAAATAAACTAAAATAAGTCCAAGAATTCCAAATGGTATAGCTGTACCTATACAAACTCTACCATTTATATTTAAAGGTTCATTAGAGTAATCCCACCATTTTGCATTAAATATTTTTTCCATTGCAAAGCTTGTTATATATTCAAGAGTGGTAGTTATTAAAACTGATAAAACAAATATTAAAATTGGGCTTGATGTAAATGGTTTTAGTAATAGCAATATAAATAAAGCACCAAATCCATAAATAGGGCAATATGGACCAGAGAGAAATCCTCTGTTTGTCCACTTTCCATGTACTATTCTACAAAAGATTACTTCACATATCCACCCTATAACGCTATATATAAAAAGATACATAAATATAGTATTAAACTGCATAATATCACGTCCTTTTATTGTTATATATTATATAGAAAAAGTAGAAATATGTCAAATAAAAAATTATTTAGTTTAACTACAATTATAAATTGTTGTAGTTATTATTTTTTTCTAAACCTTGAAGTAAAAATTTCATATAATATTACGAGGAGGAAATAAGTATGAAAATTTTAGTATATAATCCTACAACAAATAGGATGGAAACATATTATAGAGAATTGAATGAACCAATGCCATATTCAAAAGATAGGTATTTAACTGTAAAAGAATTTAAGGGTTCTTCGAATTCTGATGTCTTATGGACAGATAGGAGAACAATGGAAGCTTTTAATAAGTTAAGAGAGTTATATGGAAAACCAATACCCGTTGGTTATGGATTTAAGAGGATAAGAGAGGGTGGACATTCTGCAATGAGTCAACATTATGCTGGTGTTGCACTTGATGTTGGGCAAAAACTTAATAATGAAGAGAGAACTAAATTAAGAAAACTTGCAACAAATTACAAATTATATACATATGTTGAACCAGAAAGTTTAACACCTACGTGGGTACATATAGATACAAGAGCTAAGAATCCTGCTTGTGCAAGAGGTGGATATCCAACAATTAGACAGGGAAGTAAGGGTGTTTATGTTGCAACACTTCAAGATGCTTTAGATTTTTTAGGATATAACGTGGGAAATATAGATGGCATATTTGGAACAAATACTAAAAATGCTGTTATTAATTACCAAAAATCCAAAGGATTAAAAGCTGATGGAATAGTTGGTTGCAATACTTGGACAGCACTTACAAGGGAAGTTGCAGATAAAAGATAAATATTACAAAAATATTACATTTGTTTTGAATAATTTTTATTTATAATAAAAGATATATGTAAATGTTTACATAAGGTGTTTACAAAAATAAAATATTATGATATAATGCATGTATATTAGTAATTATTTTTTTCTTTATACATAAGAATAGTAATATATAAGTTTCAAAGGAGGAAGTTTTTGAATGGAAAACGAGTTAGAAAATAATATAGTTAAAATAGGTGGAAGGTTAGCTTCAGCTATTGAATTTAGTCATGAAGTTTACGATGAAAAATTTTATAAATTTTATATAGAAACTAATAGACTTAGTAATTATTCTGACAAATTGCCAGTTATAATTTCTGAAAGAATAATTGATTTAGACAGTTTAAATGTAGGTGATTTAATTCATATAACAGGACAGTTTAGATCATATAATGAGCCAACATCAAATGGTAAAAGTAAGCTTGTTCTTACAATATTTACAAAAGAGATTGAGAAAATAGACGATGAAAGTATGATTACTTTAAATGATGCTACATTTATAGGGTATATATGCAAACCACCTATATATAGAAAAACTCCTCTTGGAAGAGAAATAACAGACCTACTTATAGCAGTAAATAGAACATACAAAAAATCTGATTACATTCCATGTATTCTTTGGGGAAGAAATGCTAAATTTTGTGAAAATATAGAAACTGGGGCAATGGTTAAATTAAGCGGTAGAATTCAGTCAAGAAAATATGAAAAAAAACAGGCTGATGGAACTGTTGAAGAAAAAGTTGCATATGAACTTTCTGTATCTAAGTTTTCAGTTATAGATGAAGAAGAAAATAATAAAAATGAAGAAGTAGATGAGAGTAAATAGCAATAGTTAAAGGGTAAGATTTATAGCAAGTCTTACTCTTTTTCTTGATATGAAAATTCGAGTGGATTTGTTGTTTTTCCATTTTGAAGAAAAATTGTAAAATGTAAGTGTGGGCCTGTTGTATATCCGTTTAGTTTTCCATCAGATAAATATTTCGGTCCTACATATCCTATATTTTCTCCTTTTTTTACGTACATTCCGTTTGATACTATATAGTTTTCTGATAGATGACCATATAATGATTTTTTGCCATCATCATGTAGTATAATAATGCAATTACCATATCCTTTTAAGAAACATGAATTAATTATTACGCCATTGTTACAAGAATATATCTTTGTTCCTGGGGATGCTGGAATATCAACTCCATCATGAAAGTTACTTTTTCCATTTAGATCTCTATATCCATAATATGATGAAAAGTTTTTTGAATTTATAGGGAAAACAAAGGAATTTACTAAATCTTGGTTTTTATTATCAATTTTATTTGAAAAAAATACACTAAATATAGATAAAAAAATTATGAATGAAATATAAAATTTTTTAAGCAAAACATCACTCCTAATAAATATGAATTAATTATATAATATTTATAGTTGAATGTAAAGAAAAAGTGTTCGACAAAAATATACAATATAAATTGCAAAAGATTATTAATAAAAAAATATTTTCTTAGTTTTATCTTTTTAATATATATTATTTTATTATAAAAAAACTATGAAAAATATGTTATATATTTTTCACAGTTTAAATTATAATCTGAATAATTACTTAAAGATAATAATAATCACCAATTTTTTTATCAAAAGTTTTTATATATAAAAAATATTTACTTAATTTATATTATTTATTAACTTTAATAACATATGATATTTTATCTTCAAATATTTTTTCATATTTTGAATTGTTAAATATATTTTTTCCTAAAGCAGAATTCTTAGAAATTAATAAATATTCAATGTTATATTTACTAAGAATTTGTTCATAATTTCCTGTACAGTTAATTGCGTTTATATAATCCTCAGCAACTGTACAATCCTTATTATATTCTTTTGTGTAAAGATCACATCTTGAATCTATGAAGCATTTTATATCATTAAACATTAATAAACTTCCGTAAGAATAGTTATTGAATAATAATTTATCATTACCAATATTTTCCTTTATATAATTTACAGAATCTATAGGATATATAGATTTTGGTAAATACTCATTTGTGTTATATTTAAATAAGTAGAAAAATCCTAAAAAGATATATATGCTAATATACAATGAGATAATAGTTATTTTTAATACTTTTTTTCCAGTTTTAGTTATTCCTTTATATGATAAATCTTTTAAAATTGTAAAAAATTCTTCAACATACTCTAAACATGGAATTGTAAATATTATAAATAGTGAAAAATGTCTTAATGACATTAACGACATAAATGTTGTACCTAGTAATAATAACGTTCTTTCTAATTTTATTTTGTTTTTTGTCAAAATAAGAGAAAGTGTAATTATAAGTAGACTACCATAAAATAATATGCCAACTGAATTTTTTATTGTCATTGGTTGAAACTCACTTATGTAGCTATTAATAAATGAGTTATTTAAAGTTTTTGCACAGTATAATATTTGTTTGTATCCAAATGGATTTACAAATGTAAGTAAAGTACCAAATATTATTGGAATTAACAAATATTTCAGATTTGTTACGTATTCGTGATTATATTCTATTTTTCCAATTTTTATTTTAATGTAATTTAGCAAATACACAAATATTATTATAAAATAAAAATAAATTGTACCAGCATGAAAATTAATTATAAATAAAGGTAATATGCTAAGTAGAGTTAAAAAAATATATTTTTTATTTCTTAAAAATTTTTCTATAAATATTAATTCTAGCAAAAAGAATATATAACTATACATTTGTGCCCTTACAGATATAAATGATATCATAAGTGCCAATTCTGCATATACAAATAAATATGAGAATATTTTTCTTTTACAAAAAAGCTTGTTTACAATATAAAATAAAATTGCTAAAAAACACGTTAGTATAATACACCAGATATACAATCCACAAAAACCAAAAGAATTATATACTAGATATGTAATAATATTTACAACAAAATGTTGAGGTGTATATTCTAAATTTTCTTGTATTGAGTAATCATCATATGTTGATATACCTTCATTTAAATATTTATTTCCAAGTGAAATGTCAAAAAGTGTATCATTTTGAAATGATTTTGGCGTTAAACATATAATAAATATAAGTAATAATATTGCCTGTAATATTGATATTAAGATATTTTTTTTATTCATAAGTTCCTCCTAAAATTGGTACAATTATATAATATATATTGATTTAAGTAAAGATTATATATGTAAATATTAAATAATTTAAAAAAGTTATAAAAATAATAAAATTTAAAGGAAAACTATTGATTTTTTTTAATTTATGATATAATATATTTATAAGTTAATTGTTAAGGAGGATGTTATGAAAAGGTCAAAGAAAATATTTTTAAGAATATTACCAGTTTTAATGGTATGCTTTATGGTATTTGCTTGTAATTTTGTATTTGCTGCTAATAATGAACCTATATCAGGTAATCTAAGTCTACCAGGTGGTAGTGCATCAGGTACTATTAGTAAGTTGTCTGGAAATATTTGGCAAACAGTAATTTTGATTGTTCAAATCTTAGCTGTTGCTGCTATTGTTTTTGCTGGAGTTAGATATATGTTTGCTTCAGCTGACCAAAAAGCTGATATAAAGAAAAGTATGATTATCTTAGTTATTGGTGCAGTTTTAGTATTTGGAGCTTCTACAATAATTAGTATAATTGCTAATACTACAGCTGAAGTTGCAAAACCATAGTTATATAATAAAAAAATATCGGGAATTTATTTTCTCGATATTTTTTTATTATATAACAAATTGAATGAGTTTCAACTTTATTATAAAAAAATATTTGAATAAAAATAGAATTAAATACATAGAATATTACTTTTGTGTTTCAGTTTTGTTACAAAAATAAAAAAAGTAAAAAAATTATGTATATTTTATGGAAATTTTATTGATTTTTTGGTATACTCTATATGTGTATGAATTTAATGAGGGTGAAAATATGAAAAAATATAATGTAAAAAAAACAATTAAGTATGCTTTTTGTATATTAATTTTAAGTACATGCTTTAACTTCATTTCTATTGAAAAAATTAATTTTTCAAATTTGAATAGAGTATATGCTGATGAAACTAATTCATATGTTGGTGGAAATTTTGATTATAACTTGATACCACAAGAAAATTTTACTAATGGTGAAAAGATAAACGCACCTATAAAAAGAATTTATGCTATTTTGATTTTGATTTTTCAAATGGCTTCAGTTGGTGGTGTTATTTTTGCTGGTGTTAGGTATATGTATGCTTCAGCTGATCAAAAAGCTGAAATAAAACAAAGTATGATACATCTTGTTATAGGTATGATTATAGTGTTTTGTGCATCTACGGTAGTAGGAATTGTTACAGGTACTTTTGGTGATCTTATTGGATCTTAATGTAGAGGAGAAATTATGAAAAAATTTTTAAATAAAAAAAGTATAATAAATATTGTAATTGGTTTTATGTTTTTTAATTTATTTATAAATGCAACAGTATATAATGATGTTGATGCTTCTACTAAAATAAGTGAAAGTGAAAAGTATGAAAATAGTATACTTATTGCTGATACAAGTGCGGATGAAATGTGGAGTAGTGCAAGTAATTGGTTTAAAGGTGTCGACACAAATAATAATTCAGACCAAGCAAAAAAAATAGTATCTGAATTTTCTTCTATTATAAATGTTGTTGGTACAACTGTCATTGTTATTGCAACTATTTTTCTTGGAGTTAAATACATTATTGGAAGTGTGGAATCTAAAACTGAAGTAAAAGAAAGCCTTATAACTTTATTAATTGCATGTTTATTTTTCTTTGGATGGAATGAAATTAGTAATATATTAGTACCTGGCGGAAAATTAATATGGAGTAGTACTGATGATACTAGCTATAAACAAATGGTAGGCAGGGTATTTAACACAGTAGTATTCATTTTAAATATTGCTGCAGTTATTGCTATAATATATGTGGGTATTAAATATATCTTTTCAGGAGCCTCAGGAAAAGCAGAATTGAAAGGTAGGTCACCATATTTTATTATAGGTATAATTTTGACATTTTGTTCTGTTGCTCTTTTGAATTTTGTTTCTAAGGTCATTAATGAAATCATTGTTGGTGGCTAGTGCTAGTGTATAAAAAGGAGGAAATATATGGGAAAATCGTATTTTGTACCCAGAAGTGCAAAGGGTGAATCAAGAATTTTATATATTTTTACAATAAAATCTTTTGTATTTACAGTTGCTTTTGGACTTATTGGCGCTTTAATTTGGTATTTATTTTATAATATTTTTGGAGGATTTCCGCTTGTAGCTGGTCTTGTTATAACTGGTATTTTTGGAGGAGTTGGCTATATTATAGGAGCTTTAAAAATTCCAGATTCTAAATTTATGGGGCCTTTTAGAAAAGCTGGAGGAGAATATCTTAGTGATATTATATTAAGAGCTATAACTTTTAAAAGAAGAAAAAAAATATATTTATATAATGTAAACAGAGGAGGAAAATAATATGGGAACTTTAGTTGTACCTATTATATTATTAGTTATTCTTGGTGCTTTTGGAATAATTTTTGCAATATATGCTAAGAAACAAAAAGATGGGGTTGATGGTAATAAGAGCAATGGTTCATCAAAAGGTGGACGTGAAGATAATAAAAAACATGAAATAAGAAAAGAAGATGTTTTTGATTTTATGGAGTTTGATGAAATATCAGACAACATGATAATTCAAAATAAAGGAACAAGATATACTATGCTTGTTCAATGTAAGGGAATTAACTATGATCTTATGTCTGATGTTGAACAGTTATCTGTTGAAGAAGGATTTATTACATTTTTAAATACACTGACATGTCCAATTCAGTTATATGTACAAGCACAAAATCTTGATTTAAAGGGAACAATAAAGGTATATAAGGAGCATGTAGATAAAATTAGAGAAGAATTTGATAATATAAATCAAGAGTACAATAGAATAAACGAAGCTTTTGATTCAACAGAAGAAAAAATTAGAAAAGCTGAAAATGAAAGAAACAAAACCCTTAATGTTTATGAGTATGCAAGTGATATTGTTAATTATGTTGAAAGAATAAGCTTAAATAAAAGTTTACTTCAAAGGACTTTCTTTGTTCTAGTTTCATATAATTCTTCTGAAATAAATGCTATAGACAGATTTACAAAAGAAGAAATAAGAAATATATGCTATAATGAATTGGTAACACGTGCACAATCAGTAATAAATGGACTTGCTTCTTGTTCTGTTGCCGGTAGAATATTGAACTCAAATGAAATTGCTGATGTGCTATATACTGCGTATAATAGAGATGATAAAGGATTGATGAGTGTAAAAGAAGCTCTTGATTCAGGATTTTATAGATTATATTCTACAAGTGAAGACATATTCCTTAAAAAACAGAGAAAGCTACAAGAAGAAATTAATAACGAAGCCAAAATAAAAGCTATTGAGGCACTTAAAGAAAGCTTAAAGAGTGGAGAGTATATTTCACCTAGAATAAAAGAATTAGATGTAGAAGAACAAATAAGTAAAAAAGCTAGTGATTTTGTAAGACGTGAAAACATTCCAATTGATATAAAAGAAAAAGCAAATGAAAAATTAATAAATGATTTTAGAAAAACCAAAAAGGATTTAGTTGATAAGGCTGGACAGGAATACGAAGAGTTAACAAACATGTTAGGTGTAAACGATGATGATAATAAAAAAGAACAGTTAGATAAAGATAGTGAAAAAGTAGCAGTTAATACTGTTTCTCAAAACATTAATGTTGAAAAGAATGATACGAATAATTTAAAAACTACAGATTCAAATAAATCAGATGAAAAAGTAGAAGAAACAAAAAAATCAGATAAAATAAAATCTAATAATATGGAAGAAAGACCTATTGTTCAAAAGATTGAGGTTGATAATAGTAGTTTTGAATATAATAGAAATCTAGCGAATACGCCAAATAAAAATTTAGATGACGATTTAGATATTAATTTGAATGATTCATTTGATGATAGAATGAATTCTGGTGACGATTCTATTGTATAGAACTTAAGGAGGAATTTGGTATATGGGAAAGAAAAAAGAAGAAAAAGATAAGAAAAAAAAGAAGAAGGGTGAAACTCAAACACAAAATTCACCTCAAGATGAACTTATTAAGGCAAATGAAAATTTACCTGATAGCTTAAGTATAAATAAATCTACATTGAAAGATTTACTTGCTCCTTCAGGAATTGATGCTTCTCACTATGATTATTTAGAAATTTTTTCTAAAATATCTAGATTTGCAAGGAGTTTCTATTTAACAACAATCCCAAGACAAGCAACATTTCCATATTTTTTATCTGGTATATATGAATTTGGAGATATAAATGCCTCTGTATATATAACACCAATATCTGAAACAACATCTCAGAATCAATTAAATAAACAAATTGTAGAATTACAATCAGAAAGATATGTTGCACATGATAGAGGGGATATAAACAGAGAATCTGTGCTATCAACTAAACAAGCTGAAGCTGAAGCACTTAGAGATCAAATAGCAGCAGGATATAATAAATTATTTGATGCAACTATAATATGTACATTGTTTGCATACAATAAAGCAGAATTAGATAAATTATCTGAATTACTTGCAATGGAGGCTTCCAAAAATTTACTTGGATTAAAAGCAGCTTGGGCATTACAGGAAGAGGCTTTTCAGTCAAATCTTCCCCTTAATAATAATAAGATTTCAAGGAAACATACTTTTGATAGAGGATCTATGTCAACTGTATTTCCATTTGTTAATGCTGAAGCTGGACATAATATGGGTGTACCAATTGGAATAAATAAACAAACTGGCCTACCAATAATATTTGATAATTTTAGTAGTTCACTTGCAAATTATAACATGATAATTTTTGGAAAATCAGGTGCTGGTAAATCTGTTACAATAAAAACAATAATGGCAAGATCAGCAATACTTATGGGGGTAGAAAATCTTGTACTTGATGCTGAAGGTGAGTATGTTGTTGTTGCGGAAGCTTTAAGAGGAATTAATGTTAATATAGGACCTAAATCTAGTACAGTTATAAATATATTTGATATTGAAACAGAAATTGTTAAAGATGAAATAACTGGAAAAGAAAGATATGCATTAAATGTTGAAAATAAAGTTGAAGACGTAACGCAAGCATTACTTACAATGGCACGTGGTTCAACAAAATCTGAAGAAGTAAATGAACTTACAAAACAAATCATAGCAGAAATAGTTGCTGAAGAGTATGCTGATAAAGGTATAACAAGTGATCCTAATTCACTATACACAGGTTCTGTAATTGATATGGAAGATGGAGATACTTCCAAGAAAAAGAAAGATATGCCAACTGTAAGTTCATGGTATGAAAGACTAGAAAAAAAAGCTGCTGAAAATACAAATGATACATATCAATACCATTATGATTATTTAATAAAGGTTATGAAACAGTTTTGTAAAAAATATGATGGACAAATGGCATATTTTGATGGCCAATCTACTTTTGAATTACTAGATGATTGTCCATTTATAAATATAAATATATCATCACTTGAAGAAAGATTTGCAAGACCACTTGCACAACAAATTCTATTATCATGGATTTGGGAAAAGTATGTTAAGAAAAATAGTGAAGATAAGAGCAGAGCAAAAAGTAAACGTGTTCTAATTGATGAAGCATGGATGCTTTTACCATATCCAGAAGCTGTTGATTTCTTAAATACCATGTCAAGACGTGCTAGAAAAAGAAACGTATCTCTTACTGTTGTATCACAAAAATTCCAAGATTTCTATGAAAATAAAAATGTACAGGTTGTTTTAACATCAGCAGATACAAAGCTATTTCTTGCACAAGATAAGTCTGAAATATCATATTTAAAAGAAGTATTCAAACTTAGTGAAGGTGAAGAAGAATTTCTACTTACTTGTCAAAGAGGTGAAGGTTTAATAAAAATAGGGTATGATTCAGCTATAATGTCAATTAAACCAACCCAAAGAGAATTTGAATTTGTTGAAACAAACTTAAACAGAGTTGTTGAAAATTTAAAAAACAAAAGAATTGATTAAATAATTACTAATATATTTAGAATAAGGTGATTAAATGAAGAAAAAAACATGCAAAATTATTATATGTATAAGTTTGGTTGTAATGCTATTTACAAGCTTGGGAAATGTATTTGGAGCAACGAATCCTGATTATACACCTTCAATTCAGGTGTCTGAAAACGCATTAGATAGCAAAATAAAATCAAATATATTACTGGATACTCTTGCTGGAATGATTAATGCAATAGCTTCTTTGGCTGAGTATTTACTAGGAGCAGTATTTAAAACTCTTACAGGAGATAACATATTTCCATGGGCAGATAGAATAATATTTAATGGTATAGGCTTTTTAGACATAAACTTTCTAAATCCTGCTTCAAATTCTTTGTTTGTTTCAAATGGATCGACTTCTATACTTGGAAAAGTCGTGTATAGTGTCTATTCTACAATTTTTTCACTTGCAGTACTTTTCCTTGGTGTTGCTGTTGGTATTATGGCAATACGACTTGCACTATCAAGTATTGCTGCGGAGAAAGCCAAATATAAACAAGCAATTGTGAATTGGGTAACGTGTATTGTAATGCTATTTTTAATGCACTATATCTTAGCCTTTGTTTTTTGGGTTAATGAGCAGTTAGTTCAAATAGCTAGTGGAATACTTATAAAAACAATAGACGAGACGGTGACCTCTGTTGATTTTACTGAAGCTTTAAACTCTGTTGTTAGTCCTGATGAGAGAGTAAAGAAGTTTTCAAATGCATTGGGGGATAAGTATAGTACAAGATCTGATGTGACAAACTGGGTTAATTCTGTGACAGGAGATCCTGATCTTTTAGACATTACTAATAAGTTATTACTCAATAGTAATTACATTGACCAAAGGGTGGTTTATGTTGCTGATAATTTAAGTGATAGTGATACTACAATTCATTGGTGGTCTTCAAATGTTGAAATCGCATTTAAAAGTTTAAAGATTACAGATAAGGCAATTCAAATGTTAGCTGTGGCAAATAAAGGTATACCAAGACTTAATATAGACGGAAATGATGCAAATTCTATTAGAATGCAGATATCCAATGCTAGTGATGATGATTTAAGAAAAATGAAGGAACAGGGATACTATGAATGTTATAGTGGAAATAAGATTTATTTTGATAAAGAAAAATATTTAAAAAGTGAAGATTTTGAAAAAGATTTGGCAGGTTATGCTTATGTAATGGCAAATAAAGATGAAGCTGCTAAATTAGATAAATTCTATATTAATAATCCTGGATATAAAATAAATACAGGAGATAATCCAAATAGCTTACAAATAGCTGCAAATACAGTTTGGTCTGCATATAGTCCTAATGAGTTAAATGACTTAAATGATATATATAACGAATATAAAATGCAATCGAGTTATAACCAAGCTAAGAATGATGTTTCTATTCGTGAGGCAATTGCAAAAAAAAGATTAGAAGTAGATGGATATATAATAAGCGCAGCACAAGGTGGAAGTGCAAAAACAACTGATATAATAGCAAATCTTGGACAATTTTTTAAACAATCTGCCTATACATATACTACAGAAGAAACTACTGATAGTACAGGAAATAAGAAAGAGACGATTGTAGGTTGGAGAGCAACTAAATTATCTGTTACAGGTGCATTGTTATATGCAATATTTATTTTTCAATCATGTATGTATTTTATAATGTATGTAAAAAGGTTATTTTATGTTATGATGCTTTCTATGTTTGGACCGATTGTAGTTATTTATGACTTCTTTATGAAGTCTGCAGGTTAGGAGGGATAGTATGCAAAAGGGTGTTTTTACAACATGGGTAAAAGAATTATGCGCACTTGTTTTTGTACAAACAATACAAGCATTTATACTTGCAATTGTAATTAGTATTATAATAACGTTTATTGCTCCGAATACAAGTGGTGATAAAATTGCAAAATTAACAGATGCAGATTCTGTTTCAGCACTAGGAATTCTTTGTATAGTTTTGCTTACATCACTTACTAAGATGGAACAAATAACGAAGAAAATATTTGGACTAGATAGTGGTATTTTGCAAAATAAACCTCCTCACGGTCTTATGGCTTCATATATGGCTTTAAAAGCTGTTGGAAGAGTATTTAATAACGTACCTAAAATGATAGGAGGAATAGGTAGTGCAACTTTAGGTGCAGGATTAGATAAGAAAAAAGCTAATTCTGCAATGCTCACAAGATTACAAAGAAAAGGATTGGATAAAAGTGGAAATCCTTTGTCTGGTGCTAAACAAATTGCAAGTGGTGACTCTGGTTCTCAATCCGGTGGCTCTGATTCTGTAGAGGATAGAGAATATTATAATAAAGCTATGGAGGCCAAAAAACGTGGAGATATGGCTGGCTATCATAGAAATATGGGTATACAAGCTGGTATTAATAAAGCAAGAAAAAGTGTAGCACAAGGTGGAGGTACTTCATCGTCTAGTGGAGGTACTTCATCGTCAGATAAGGCTCGTGATGATTATTATAAAATTATGGAAAAATACGATGATGAACTTGCAAAAGCGAAGGAAAAGAGAAGAAAAGGTATTCAGGATGCTTTTTCTGGAGGTATTGAGACTATTGGAGCAGCTGCAGGAGGTATGGTTGGTCTTTCAATAGGTTCAGTCTCAGGACTTGCTACTGGTGATTTGGATCAAATTCATAAAGCAACTGCATATGGTATTGGTGTGGGTGATGCTTTAGGAGATCACTTAACTAACGCAGTTGCTTCAGCTACAACTAGTATAAAATCAAGAGCAAGTGTAAATAAGAAACTTGATAATCAAATAGCACAAATGGAAAAGAATTTAAAAATTCAAAATAATACTAGAGAAAATCAGGCAAAAAGAGTAAGAAATATTACTCAAAAAATAGAGAAAAATAATAGTATTAGTAATATTTAAAAGGAGGAATGTATATACTATGCTACTTTTGTGGCATAGTATATATATATAATATATAATTATGAAGTTAGTAGATATAAAAGGTAATATAACATCAAAACAAAGGCTTATACTTGTTATAACGGCTCTAATTTTATTATTGATAGTTTTTTATTTGTTAAAAAATATAACTAAGACAAGTGAAGGAATTGATTACAAAAAAACAGATATAACTGATTTATTAATTTTTTCTTCAACAGTAAAAGATAGAGATATTTATTGGAATTTAGATGGAATTGTAACAGAATTTATTTCTTCATATAAATCAGTAACAAATAAAGATATAAAGGAAACAAAGTATTACTATAATGCATTGGATCCTGATTATAAAAAATATTTAGGTAAGAAGAAATATAATGAAATTGCAAATAATCTTATAAATAAGGTGATGGGAGAAAATAGGGACGAATTTTCTTCACTTCCTACACCACTTATAACAAGTTTAAATAAACTAAATAATTATGATAATGCATATATATGTGAACTTTCAACTTCAAATGTTAATGATAGTGCATATATTGGCATTATACTTGATACAGATAAAAAAAAGTATAATATTTTTTATATAGATTAAGGAGAATTATATATGGATGCTAACAAAAAAACGTTTAATTTTACGACATTATTTATTGTAGTATATGCTATTTTAGCTATTATTGTTTTGCTATTTATATGGTGGCCAAAAGATAAACTAAATAACGTAAATGGAAATTTTAAATATAGTGATGTAGACGAAGAACAAATGGCAATAGATATATATAAAACAGAACTTACTCCTCTTCTTTCAAAAAAAAATATGGATAAATTATATGAAAAACTCAATTATAATTATATGGCACAAAATAGCATTACAAAGGATAATTATAAATCTTTTTTGGAAACATGTAATTATATTTCAGATAGTGTAAATATAATAGAATGTTCTGTAAGTAGGCAGGGAAACGATATATATATATATAAATTTAAGTATAGTAGTAATAACGAAATACATTACGTTAATTTGATAGAAAGTTTTCCGTATGAATATAGTTTATCCTTTGAGCAAGATACAATTCCAATTGTTGATAATACTTCTTCTATAAGTAATATAGAGAATAATTCAAAATCAGAAGAAACTTCAAATAATTCTAATACTAAAACATCTGTAATTGATGATATTGTATATGAAATAAAAGTAAATACAATAAGGGATAATGGTATCTCTTATACTCTTAAAATAACAAATAATAGTGATAAAAATGCCGAATATAATTTTGATAATATAACAAATGTATCTGCAATTATGAGTGATGGAAAAATTGCAAATATGGGTGGAACCGTAATATCATCAGAGGAAGATATTGTTACACCTAATGGAAGCTTGGAAAAAGATCTATTTTTTGCTATTAGCAGTCAAGATCAATATAAAATAAAAACAATTAGAATATTAAATGCAAAAATAGGAGAAGAAAAAAAGACAATAAATATCAGTATGTAAGAATGGAGGAAATTTAATGAACCACGACAATTATCAAAATAATAATGATACTCCATCTACAGATCCATCGGTACTACCTACTGGTGGCTCTAATGTAGGACAAGCTGCAACTCAGAAAGTAAAAAATGCTGCTAGAAAAGGATGGGACTCTTTTAAAGAAGCTGTTGGAAGAGGAATTAAAGCTTTGTGGTCATTATTACCACTTCAAGTTAAAATAATTGTAATAGTTGTTATTTTAATAATAGTAGTTATTATAGCCGCTCTTGCAATTGGAATGATATCTGAAACAACATCTGTTGCATCTCAGAATGTAGATAATTACATTTCGTCTTCAGAAAATATATCAGATGAGGCAAAGTCTTTATATGAAGAAAAATCTAGTCTTATAAAAGTGAGTTTAAAAGATATAAATGGAATATATGATAAATTAGTAAAAGATGGAAATGGTGGAAGTGAAACACAAACCTTAATGAAGTATGAAATAGGAGATAAGAGCGTTGGAAATGGCAAGTCTGATAAAAGAATTGTAGATTTCTCAGAAAAATTACCATTATATAAACATATATTATTAACTGAAAAATATAATTTCAATAAGGTTAATTGGATAAAATATAGTCATAGTGCAACTGCTGGTAAAAAATTAACTGAAGATAATCAGTTTAGTAAAGATGAAGATCTTGGACTTAAGTATCCAGATACTTCAAAAAGTGAGGCTGGTTCTACAAGTGGAGTTACTGCAATTAAATTAGAAAAATTCATTGATCTTACTTTACCATACTTACAAACATGGTATATACCACTTTCAATGAGTAATGCATCTATTATTAGTGGTAAAGAAGAAGATAATAGTAGAGCACCTGCTTTCTCATACAATATTATAAAAGAAGCATATCATAATATAGTTGCAAATTGGTATGAATTAAAAAAGTATGAAGAAACAACAACTTATGAGACATATACAGAACAGCATAGATATGATATTCTTTATTGTGATGTAAATATTCATATAACATATGAGGAAGATAAAAAAACACATAAACAGGTTGAAAAATCAAGAACATATACTTTGGGAAAAATTAGAAAAGATAGTACAATGACTAATCCGAACAAGCAAAAACAAGTGGATACTTCTAGGGAACCTGAATTAAAAAGTGGACAAAAAAATCCGCTAAAGGAAAAGTATAAGTATGGATTAACTTCTTATTCATCACAGGTATATATAAAAAGTGCTGAAACATTTGATTCTAAAATAATTAATCAATTCAATTATAAGGTATATAGTGACAATGATGTTAAAAATAGAAGGAATGCCAACTCAACTAGTGAAACAGAATCAAATATGACAAAAGAATCTACTAATAAACAAAACATGTTTGATACAGCAAAGTCAAATATACAAGTAAATAATAATGGAACGATATCATCAGGTGGTGGTACATCAATAGCTAGTGTAGAAAAAAATGGGGCTGAAAAGCAACAAAATTTTGACGCTTCTATTGGTAAAGCAACTGAATATATTCAAACATATAAAGTTACACTTGGTGAATATATTGATTATGAAGATGCAAAATTGCATACCGTTGTTAGAATGTGGAAAGATACACTTTCTCAAAGCGGTTCTGAAACAAAAAAATATACAATAGATGACTTAATATCGTATAATCAGTCTGATGATAGAAAAGAAAAAGTATCCGCATCTGAACTATGTGGAAGTTCATATTCTGCATCAAGCTCAGGAAGTGCAACATCTGTTGTTGCAAAGGAAATAAAACTCAATGGAAAAACTTTCCCTGTGTATGACCAAAAGAGTTATAAAGTTCAAATGAATGGAGGAGATACGATTGCAACTGCTGGTTGTGGTTTATGTTCTCTTACAACTACAATTAACGCAATAAAAGGAACTTCATATAGTCCAATTACAGTTGGAAATAATATTGGATGGTCAGAGCCACTTTCAATAAACGATACAGCAAATGTTTTAAAAAATAAGTATAGTATTGACGTTGTTAAATGTGTAGCATATCAAAATGGCGCTAGTGGAAATGAACTAAATAATAGAAAAAGTGAAGCTAAGACTACACTTACAGATGAACTTGGAAAGGGAAATGTAGCTATTGTACAAATAAAAGGAAATTTTCCTGATTTAGGAACAACACGTGCACATTATGTAGTTTTGTGTGGTATTGAGAATAACAAAGTAGTAATTGCAAATTCAGCTGGTGGAGTTAGAAATGATGTAGATATGGATTATCTTTTAACTGCAATGTTTGATCAAGCTGAAACTGATAATGGATATATTGTTGCTAAATCTCAAGGTACGACAAATACAAATACATCACAATCATCACAAAATAGTAGTACTAATACAACAAATACTGGAAATGGAAAAGGTGAAGTTACATCCACATCGAATGTAAATTCTACAGGATATACAGGGGTATTTAAGAGTGGAACAACTGGCAGATCTTTTAAAGAATATAAACAAAATGGTTCTACTTTCTTAAATAATTTTGATATAAGTTCAGTTGGATGTGATTGGGGAAGCGAATGTGGAACAGTAAGTACAATAATTGTTGGAAGCGGATATAGTAATAATGCAAATTTTGCAGATGCAACTCAAAAATTAAAATCAACTGGTGGGAGTACTTATATTGATGCTTGGTTAAAAGATTATGCAAATGAAGCAAGTGTAAAAGTATTTCACAATCCTTCAGATTCACAAATATTGAAATGGTTAAAAGATGGATGCGCATTAGTTATACATGTTCCGGTATATTCAGGAAATGGACATTATATGGCAGTATTAGATGTTAATCAAAATGATGAAATATATATTTCAAATCCTGATAGTTTTGGTATAGAGCGGATGGAATAAGATAAGTGCTATTGGGGAACAAATTGATGAGATTCATGTTGTTTCAAATAAAGGAAGTATTACAGATTATAAAGGAGATGGTAGTTCATCATCTGGAGCAACGACAACAACTTGTAATGGAACAGAATCAGGAAAATATTATACTCAATTATTAAAAACCGATGGACTAAATAGAATAGATTTTATGAATTCTAATCCTGATATATATAGTAGATATATTAGAAATGGAGCTCAATATTTAGAATATGTAGGATATTCTAGATCAAAATTATCACTTTCATATTGGAATTTAAAAAAGGTCTTAACTACTGTATATGAAAAAAATGGATCACTTCCATGGGCATATGGTACAACTCTTGGATTTGAAAATATATATGGATCAAGTAGTAGTTCAGGTAAATCATCTAGTAGTGGAATCTTTACATGGCCTGTGCCAGAGTATGTTGAAAAAGGTATATCCAAAAAAGATCAACTTACAGCGACATTTGCTGGAGATGATAGTACTCATAATGGTAATCATGGAGCTATTGATATATCACATAGCGTTAATACATCAGCTAAAATTGTTGCTGCTGCTGCTGGAAAAGTTGTAGGTGTCAATACAAGTTGTACTCATGATTATGGTAAAGAAGATGCCAAAGATCCAGGAGGTTGTGGATATGGCTTTGGTAATTATGTAATAATTGAGCATTCTAATGGATATTATACATTGTATGGACATATGACAAAGGATATTACTGTAAAAGAAGGAGACGAGGTAAAATCTGGTCAAGAAATTGGAATAATGGGATCTACGGGTAATTCTACAGGAAATCATTTACACTTTGAAGTTAGAACAGGTGGAAGTACTTTCTGGAATTCTAAAAAAGTTGACCCTGAACAATTCTTTAATGATGATTGTTCTCCAGTCGGAGGAGGAGCAACAAGTGAAAATCTTGTTCAGTTTGTGTGGACATGGGAAGGTAGTGATGACTACTTAAAAAGTCAAGGGCATTTAACAGATGATGGTAAATATTATATCATATATAGAGATTCAGTAGCAGGAACTAGAGCAGTTGGACATGGAATTGACTTAGATGCTGGCGGGTTTGCAAGTGTTTTTGAAAGTAATGGATATTCAACTAGCATAGGTAGTAAAGTTCCAAAAGAATTTGTTGATAACTTGTCATTACAAGAATTAAGTAAGAGAAAGACAGAAATAGAAGAAAGATGTAAAGACTTAAATCTTAAAGATTATCAAATTGATGCTCTTGTTTCAAGATCTTATCAAATGGGTGCATATGGATGGTATGATGGAAGTCTTTTAGGTGGATATTGTCTAGGTGAGACATTTAATACAGCATATCAAAAATGGTGGGATAATGGACAAAGTGATAGACTCTATGATAATTTTATGAGATATACAACTAATGGAGGCGAGTCAGGACTTATAAAAAGAAGAGAATCAGAATGGAAATTATTTAAAACAGGAGTATATGACGCATCTCATTAAAAAACTATATAAATTAAATTTTGAAATTTTTAGGGAAAGGGTTACTATTATGGAAAAAAAAATAAATAACAAAGGAGCTCGTAGTCGAGCTCCTCATAATAAAAGTTATTCTTTAGAACAGTTAGAGGAAATAAAAAATAATCAGCAAGTTGTAGATATATATGTAACAGATATTGATGCAAGCTTAAATATGATAGGTATAGTTGGAAAAAATATAAAAGCTATTATTCCTAGAGAAGAGTCATCAAGTATAGTTGGAGATGACGGACTTGTTGAAGAAAAACATATTGTTAATAAAAAAGGAAAAATATTACATGTATGTATAAAAGAAATTATACAAAATGATGATGAAATAGAATTAATTGTTTCAAAAAAAATATTAGAGCTAAAGGTTAGAAAGTGGATGTACATGCATCTAAAGCCAGGTATGAAATTAAAGGGAGTTGTTGTAAGCACAAATGATTATGCTGCCTTTGTTGATGTTGGAGGTGGAGTAACAGGTATATTAAAACTTGAAAATATTTCAGATATATTAATACAAAATGCCGCTGATATTCTACATGTTGGTCAAAGAATAAATGTTGTTGTAAAAAAATATGATAGAGATACAGGGAGAATTGAGTTATCATATAAAGAATTACAAGGAACATTTGAACAAAATATTTTAAAATTTAAAGAAGGCGATATTGTAGATGGTATAGTAAGAAATAGGATAAAGTCTGGTATTTTTGTCGAAGTAGCACCAAATGTAGTTGGACTTGCAGAGCATGTAAATGGTTTGGAATATGGTCAAAAAGTACTTGTAAGCATAAAGCGTATAATCCCTGAGAAGAAAAAATTAAAATTAATAATTATTGGTTAGTAAGAGGTATAATTGATGAAAAAAAGAAAAAATAAAAGAAAAGTTTCAAAAATCACTTTAATTTTAATTGCATTTGTATGGATGATAGCTATAGTATTTACATTAATGTTTATGTTAAATACAATAAAAAAATCAAATAAATTAAAAAGCATTAGTTCGAGTATCCCTATTCCAGATGGATTTTATTATGTTGGAGGGGAAGTTGATACAGGAGTTGTAATTTCTGATAATAAGGAAGATGAATTTAAAGGAACTGATTACAATAGTCTAGAAAAAATGCAAGGAAATCAGTTTGTATGGATCCCTGTAGAAAAAGCTGTAGTTGATAACTATGACGAAGCGTCAAAACTTATTAATGAGGGAAAAAATCCTATTGCGTGGCGTTATGGTGAAAATTATTATGGGCTAGTTTATTCTTTTGATATTACTTTTCATAGCTTCCGAATTGCTGAGGAAAACTTTAATATAAATTATATTACTGAACCATATATTTTAAAATCTAATATTTATGGTGATAATGAGCAGTATATTGAAGGAAGTACACAAGATTTGTATCAAACTACTTTTAATAAAATGGTAGAACAAGTTGAAAAAAATAAAGGTTTTTACATAAGTAGATTTGAGATAGGAAATTTAAAAAATGCTGTTAATAATAACGAAAAAGTTGTTTCAAAGGCAAATCAGGAAGATATAACAAATCAATCTTGGATTGATTTGTATAAAGCTCTAGGAAGTATGTATGGTAGAGATGATATAACTACAGAAATGATATGGGGTTGCCAGTGGGATGCAACTTTGGCCTGGATTGCAAGCAATTCAAATTTAAATAGGTATGTATATAATTCAAGAGAAATAGGAAATTATTATAACGTAATTCAAAAAACTGGAAGCAACAGTAAATATTGTTTAAATAATATTTATGATTTAGCAGGAAATGCTTATGAATGGACACAGAGGGGAACTTTACGTGGTGGAAGAATTGCAGCTGGTGGATCATATTTATCAGAGGACTCATTAAATTATTCTTTAAATGATAAAAGGCAATATGGAATAACATATTTGTGGAAAGAAGTTGGAACTAGAATGACTATGTATGTAAATTAAATATTAATATTTTATATCATAAGTATTTTATTGTTCAATAATTGTTTGTAAAAAGTTTGCTTGGAATATTGCCAATCAGACTTTTTTGTTGTATAATAAGTGTTGTAAAATAGTACTTTTTAATAATTAGTAGCGTCATATATATTTTTTAATAGCTTATTTATTTAATTAAATTATAGCTGTTTTACAAAGTTAAATTTTAAATTAAATTTAAGGAGAGATGAAAAATGGTAAATGATAAAGAAGTAAAAACAGTTGTATCACCTTTTGCAGTAAGGGAAAATGAAGTAAAAGTGTTTGATGGGAAGGAAGGTTTTGCTTCAATAAACCAAGTCGTTTTTAAAATGGATATGGGTTATATTAATGAATCTCATATTAAAGCTCTAGAGGTTGTAAATGAATTTGGGTTTATTACTTCTAGACAATGTACTCAAATTTTAGACTTAAGGGGAAAAATAAATGATATTGAAGAAGACAAAAAACAAACAAGAGTTGCTAAATGGCTTGAAGATTTAACAAAATCAAAAGTAATTTCAAGATATTACTTCCAAAGTGATTCTGGAAAAAGTTCATATAGAGTTTATTCAATGGATAAAATAGCAACGTATATATTAAAACAAAGAAATATACCAACAGCTTGGCAACCAACAGATAATACAAAACCTGCTTATTCTGTAAAAAGAAAACTTGCTGGAAATCAAGTTATTATTGCATATATGCAGAAAGTTGCAGCTTTCAAAAGTACAAATCCTAACATTTTATTATACTCAAAAAAATATAACGTAAAGTTTAAACCAACAGGCGGTCTTGTTACTTTGAAAAATTCTTCTGAAGAAGAGAACTTTATATTTGAAGTTGTAAGAAGAAATGATGATTGGAAAAACATGTTTGCAGAGAAAGTACAACTTTATTCAGACTTTTTTGAAAATTTTACAAAAAATGACGCTGGATTTTATACTCCTCCTAAAATAATATTTGTTGGAGAAGATATTCAACATACTGCTGAAATGTTTAGAATTATAAAAAAAGTAAGTACATATCTAAAAGATGAAGATTTATATTTTACTACTGAATTAAAACATTTAGATGAAGATTTAACAAAGAGTATCAGTGTATTTGAGTTAGATACAGATACAAAAAAATATAAAGCTGTTATAAAGGAAATGGATATCCTAAAACCAGGCGAAAAGAAAAATGATGAAGATAAAATAAAACTTGATATGAATTTCAATTCAAATATGATTGTTGAATAAGTATAATACCCCTATTGCATTGATTATGGTGCTATAGGGGTTTTATATTATATTAAAATTAAAATGTAAAAATATGTTTCTTTCAGATATTTTCATATTTTAAACTATATAGAGAATTATTTATGCAATGATTTATCGAAAATTGCGATGAAAATAATATAAACATTGCATAAAACTATTGCAAATGAAAAGATATTGAGATAAAATATAGGTGTTATAAATAAGGGGGAATAAATTTATGATAAAAGTAGGAATTAACGGATTCGGAAGAATAGGAAGATTAGTAATGAGAGTATCTTTAGAAAGGGATAATGTTGATGTTGTTGCTGTAAACGATCCTTTTATTGATGTTGAATATATGAAATATATGTTAACATATGATACTATTCATGGAAAATATAACGCTGATATTAAGGTTGAAGGTAATGATTTAGTAATAAATGGTAAGATTGTAAAGGTATTTAATTGCATGGAACCTTCAGAAATTCCTTGGGGAGAAGTTGGAGCTGAATATGTTGTTGAATCATCAGGAGTATTTACAACAACTGAAAAAGCACAAGCTCATTTAAAAGGTGGAGCTAAAAAAGTTGTAATTTCTGCACCATCAAAAGATGCGAAAATGTTTGTTATGGGTGTAAATAATAACGAATATACATCTGATATGAACATTGTATCAAATGCATCTTGTACTACAAACTGTTTAGCACCTCTTGCTAAAGTTATAAATGATAATTTTGGTATTGTTGAAGGACTAATGACAACTGTTCACTCTGCAACAGCTACACAAAAAACTGTTGATGGACCATCTAAAAAAGATTGGAGAGGTGGAAGAGCTGCTACATATAACATTATTCCATCATCTACTGGTGCCGCAAAAGCAGTTGGTAAAGTAATACCATCATTAAATGGAAAACTAACTGGTATGTCATTTAGAGTACCAACACTAGATGTATCTGTAGTTGACCTTACTTGTAGACTTGAAAAAGGAGCTTCATATGAAGAAATCGTAGAAAAAATAAAAGAAGCATGTAATGGAGAACTAAAAGGAATTATGTCTTGGACAGACGAAGATGTTGTTTCATCTGATTTCATTTCTGATCCTCATACTTCTATATTTGATGTAAAAGCTGGAATTCAACTTAGCGATAACTTTGTAAAATTGGTATCATGGTATGATAATGAATGGGGTTATTCAAATAAAGTTGTAGATTTAATCACTCATATGTATGGAGTAGACCATAAATAAAGAATTAAACTTAGGCTAGCTTTGTGAAAGCTAGCCTAAAAGTATAAAGGAGAGAAAGTTTATGTTAAACAAAAAAACAATAAGGGATATCAGTGTAAGTTCAAAAAAAGTTTTAGTTAGATGTGACTTTAATGTTCCACTAGATAAAGATAATCCAGATATAATTACAAGTGATAAAAGAATTGTAGAGTCATTAAAAACAATTAATTACTTAATAGGTGCAGGAGCAAAAACTATACTATGTTCTCATATAGGAAAAACTGGTCAAAACAAAAGCTTAAAGCCAGTTGCTAAAAAACTATCTGAACTTTTAGAAAAAGAAGTACCTCTTTTAAAAGATATATATTCAGATGAAACAAAAAATACTATCGATAACATGCAAGATGGTGATGTTGTTTTATTAGAAAATACAAGAATGTATGAAGAAGAAGAAAAAAATGATCCTAAATTTGCAGAAAAATTAGCTTCATTTGCTGATATATTTGTAAACGATGCATTTGGAACTGCTCATAGAGCTCATGCATCAACAGAAGGAGTAACACACTATTTACCTTCTGTATGTGGATTTTTAATAGAAAAAGAAATAAATGCATTAGATAATAGTATCAATAATCCAAAAAGGCCTCTAGTTGCAATAATTGGTGGATCTAAAGTATCAAGTAAAATAGCTGTACTTACAAATTTACTTGATAAAGTAGATACAATGTTAATTGGTGGAGCAATGTCATTTACATTTTTAAAAGCAAAAGGATATAACGTTGGAAAATCTCTTGTTGAAGATGATAAGATAGATATTGCTAAAGAAATTATGAAAAAAGCAGAAGATAATAAAGTGGAATTCTTGCTTCCTGTAGACCATATAGAAAGTAAAGATACTTCTGGAATATATGATGCAGTGCTTACTCAAGATGAAAACATTGACGAAGATTCTATGGGACTTGATATTGGATTTAAAACTGTAGATATGTATGTAGAAAAAATAAAAAAAGCAGCAACAGTTGTATGGAATGGACCTGTTGGAATGTTTGAAGTGGAAGAATTTGCAAATGGAACAAAGAAAATTGCTGAAGCAATGGCAAATTCTAATGCAATAACAATAATAGGTGGTGGAGATAGTGCAGCTGCAGTAGAAAAGTTTGGACTTGAAGATAAAATGACACATGTATCTACTGGAGGAGGGGCATCTCTAGAGCTTATGGAAGGAAAAAAACTTCCAGGTATAGAAGCATTACAAGATAAATAAAGGAAAAGAATATGGCAAAAAAAAATAAAAAGAGTTATACTCTAGATGGAAAAAAATTTTTAATTTTTGTATTTTCTATTGTTGTAATAATATCTGTAATAATTATAGTTGTATCATTAAATAAAAAAATAGAAATAAATGATTCAACAGATATTAGTAAATTAAATGCTACAAAGTATTGTACAGAAATAAAATCTGAGTATAACAAAGATGAAAATAAAAATAAATTTATAGATGATTGTAACAAAATACAAGAAAAAATAGGTATGTATATTATCAATAATTCTACATTAGATGATACATCATTTGAAAACCTAATATCAAAATTAAATGAAAATCTAGCAGATAATAATTTTTCAATTATAGAAATGGATAATCCAACCTACTGGAATGGAACTTGGAGTGTAGATAATAAAGGTAAATTAAAATTCAAATTTAGTAATAAAAAAATAGAACCTGATTGGATAAGTGATGTTACAGTAAGCAATTTTGTTATAACAAATTAAAAAAATAGGACAAATTTCAAATACAAGTTGAAATTTGTCCTATTTTCATTTTACATTTTTTCTTAAAATATTTAGCATGGTTTGTTATATAAATAAAAATGAAATAGGAATTAATACTTTGGTTATGACTCTAAAAAAGTGGATAAAAATAGAAAATTAAAGTAAAATAATAGAATATAATGTTATTGAATAAAAAGTACCTTTACGTAAAAAATATTCAATTGAGGTAATTATAAAGGAAATAATTCATTTGAAACTATAATAGTAACCATAATACACTCAATTTTTATACAAATTTAAATTAAAAGTTGTTTTTAATATAATTTGGTGTTAAAATATAAATATATACATGTATAAGTATATAAATAATTGGAGAGTGGTTTTAATGAGAAAAAAATTAATAGTTGGAAATTGGAAAATGAATTATACAATAACAGAGGCAGAAGCTTTTGTAAGTAGTATAAAAGATAGAATAAATACAGATATTGTAGATGTTGCAATATGTCCAAATTTTGTAGCACTTGGAACAGTATCAAAATTACTTGAAAATACAAATATACATCTTGGAGCACAAAACGTATATTATGAAGATAAGGGTGCATATACTGGTGAAACGTCAGCTCCAATGCTAGTTTCAGCATTTGTAGATTTTTGTATAGTAGGACATAGTGAAAGAAGAAGTATATTTAATGAAACAGATGAAATGATAAATAAGAAAGTAAAAAAATTACTTGAAAATAATATAAAACCAATAATTTGTGTTGGTGAAACTTTAGAACAAAGAGAAAATGGTACAATGTTTGACGTTGTAGCAAAGCAATTAGATAAATGTATAGATGGAATACTAGGTGATGATTTAAAAAGAAATATTGTAATTGCTTACGAACCAATCTGGGCTATTGGTACAGGTAAAACAGCAAGTAGTGATGATGCAAATAAAATGTGCCATTTTATACGTAAAGCTATAGAAACAAAATATGGTGCAAGTGTTTCAGAAAGAGTAAGAATTTTATATGGAGGAAGTGTAAAACCAGCTAATGCTTCAGAAATACTTAATATGGAAGATATAGATGGAGCTTTGGTTGGAGGTGCTAGCCTTAAAAATGATTTTGTAGCTATTGTAAATTATGACTAAAGATGATATAATTACTAATGCAAAAATAGAGGAGATGTAAATTATGCATGGAAATAAACAATACATACTTATGATAATGGATGGAGTAGGACTAAATGATGAGAGTAAAGGAAATGCCTTTAAACTAGCAAATACTCCAAATTTAGATAAATTAATAGCAAAATATCCAAATACATACATAGCAACAAGTGGTATGGCTGTTGGACTTCCTGAAGGTCAAATGGGAAATTCTGAAGTTGGACATACAAATATAGGGGCAGGAAGAATAGTATATCAAGACTTAACAAGAATCACTAAAGAAATTAATGATGGTGATTTCTTTAAAAATGAAGAGTTTTTAAAAGCAATAGAGAACGTAAAAAATAACAATAGTTCTTTGCATTTAATGGGACTTTTATCTGACGGAGGAGTTCACTCTCATAATTCTCATTTATACGCATTACTAAAACTTGCAAAAGAGCAAGGTATAGAAAATGTATATATTCATGCTTTCTTAGATGGAAGAGATACACCTCCAACATCTGCTATAGAATACTTAAAAGAACTTGAGGAAAAAATAAAAGAAATTGGTGTTGGAAAAATAGCTACTCTTGCTGGAAGATATTATGCAATGGATAGAGATAAAAGATGGGATAGAGAAAAACTTGCATATGACGCAATGGTAAATGGAATTGGTAATAAATTTAAAACAGTTCAAAAAGCTGTTGAAAATTCATATGAAGCTCAAGAGTTTGATGAATTTGTAAAACCAATTGTAATTACTGATGAAGAAGGAAATGAAATAGCTAAAATTAAAGATAAAGATTCAGTAATATTCTTTAACTTTAGACCAGATAGAGCAAGACAAATTGTAAGAGTAATCACAGAACCAGATTTTAGTGAATTTGAAACTGTAAAAATGAACAATTTATATTTTGTTACAATGACTGAATATGATGAAACTTTAAATCATGTACATGTTGCATACAAGCCTCAAGCATTAAAAAATACTTTGGGTGAAGTATTATCAAATAGAGGATATACACAAGTAAGATGTGCAGAAACTGAAAAATATGCACATGTAACATTCTTCTTTAATGGTGGAGAAGAAAAGCAGTATAAAGGTGAAGATAGAATACTTGTTGCATCACCTAAAGTCGCTACATATGACTTAAAACCTGAAATGTCTGCTTATGAAGTAACTGATAAAATTATAGATGCAATCGAATCTAAAAAATATGATGTTATAATCATGAACTATGCAAATGGCGATATGGTTGGGCATACAGGAATTATAGAAAAGGCAATTGAAGCTGTTGAAGCTTTAGATACATGTGTTGGTAAAGTAATATCAAAACTAGAGGAAGTAGGAGGAGAAGCTTTAATTACAGCAGATCACGGTAACTGTGAATATATGCTTGATTTAAAAACTGGTGAGGCTATAACTTCGCATTCTACATTTGATGTTCCACTTATAGTTGTATCAGATAGAGTAAAATCTTTAAAAAATGGAAGACTTTGTGATTTAGCACCAACTCTTCTTGCACTTATGGGAGAAGAAAAACCATCTGAGATGACAGGGGAAAGCTTGGTAGAGTTATAGCAGAAAAAATCGTATAATAAAGGAGGCTTTAGATGGAATATAACGACATGGAAGATAAAGAATATGATCCACTTAAAGATACTGCTTCTACTGACTATTTTATGAAAGAATTGGAAAAAGAGAATAAAAAAAAGGAAGAAGAAGAAAAAAAGCTTTCTGAACTTGTTGACATATATGTAAAATGTACTAATCCAAGATGTGGTTATGTAAGTAAAAGCATAAAAAAAGTAGAATATAGATATGTTGATGAAATAATGCAAAAATATTCTAATTCTAAATGCCCTATATGTGGCCATAAAGGTTTTAAACTTATTTCGAAGAAAGAATTTGAAAAACTAGATGCTGAATTTAAGAAAAAACAACATGAAAAAGAAAAAAAGGAAAAATTAGATATAAAAAAGAAGTTAGAAGTTATAAATTCAAATATTAGAGATGATGTTGAAGACTTAATGGAAGATTTGAATTCTAGACTAATTGATGGAAAAATGTCACCAAAAACTTTTGTAAATATTTTTTATAAATTATCTGTAGATATTGCTAAGAGATATACAAAAGATATCCCTGGCAGTCTTGATCCTTCATATTACAAGGCAATTTTATCAATTTGTGATATAGCTTTAGATAAATATAACGTTAAAGAAGATGCTGAAACTATATTAAGGAATATGGATGATGAAATTGAAGAAAACAAGTTATATATTGCTGAATACGAATATTATATAAATGATGAAAAATATTCTATAGCTGACTATGAGATGAGTGAAAGAATAAAAGAATATGAAAATAGTAAAGATAATTTATTTAAACAAGAAAGAATGAAAGAAATAGAAAAGCAATATCAAGATAGAAGAAAAGAATTAGAAGAAAAGGCAGATAAAAGAATTGAAAGAAGAAGGTTAAGAGAGCTTTCTATATAATAATATTTAAGAGGGTTATATATGAATGAAAATGAAATAAAGAATAAACAAATTGAAGAAATAAAAGAAAGTGTCATAAATAAAGTAAGGGATTTGTTTGGTAAAGCTAAAGATGATTTGCAAATTAAGCGAAGGTTAGACATTTTAATTCAAAGAGATGTACCAGATATTCTTGAAAGTAATGGCATAAGAAATGTTGATGAAAATGTACAAGATGTGCTGTTTGAATCTTTAGAACCAGTATATAATTTAGATAAAAACTTAGATGAAAAAGAAAATACCTTTAATAATACACTAAATTATAGTATTGATTCAAAAAGAAAAGAAATTATAAATACTGGCAATGATGATTTAAAACATGAAATTAATGATGTAAATAAAGAACTCTTTAGCAGATATTCTGAAAAAAAAGACAATATTGATAAAAAAGAAAAAGCTGAACAAGATGAATATTTTACTCACGAGCCTGAATTTAAAAGTAGAGTAAGGCAAATACTTGAAAGAAAAGGTATACAAAATGAAGACGTTATATATGAGATTGAAAATAGAGTAAAAAATACAGTAGGACATATATATGAAGATTATAACGAAGCAGATAAAAGTATATCTAACAATTTAGAAGAAATTTGTGATGAAGAATTAGGTAAATATGAACAACAAGTTACAACTAGTAGACAAGATGTAAAACCTGAAGATAAAGAAAAAAAATTTACAGATCTTTTACAAGATGGTGTTAATTCAGGAAATAAAATTGTTGAAAATGACATAGATAATATAACTAATGAGGGTGAACTTAACAAGTATGAACCTAATAAAAAATATAGTTTACCAGATAATATAATCTACTAATTAATTTGTTATTTGCTATAGTTTTGCTATAGTTAATATATATATAATAAAAAATAAGGAGGAATTTTTTATGAAACAATACTTAGAAATAGAATCTATTTACGCAAGAGAAATATTAGATTCAAGAGGAAATCCAACTGTAGAAGTTGAGGCTATTGTAGAAGGAGGATTTGTAGGACGTGCTGCAGTTCCATCTGGTGCATCTACTGGTGCTTTTGAAGCAGTAGAATTAAGAGATGGAGATAAATCAAGATATCTTGGAAAAGGTACAACAAAAGCAGTAGATAATGTAAATGATATTATTGCTCCTGAAATAGAAGGAATGAATGCTTTAGATCAAGTTGAAATAGATAAAGCAATGATTGAACTTGATGGTACTGAAAATAAAGGAAAACTTGGTGCAAATGCTATACTAGGTGTATCACTTGCTGTAGCAAGAGCAGCTGCTGAAGCTTTAGGAGTAAGTTTATACAACTATTTTGGTGGTGTAAATGCTAAAGTTTTACCAGTTCCAATGATGAACATATTAAATGGTGGTAAACACGCAGATAATAGTGTTAATATTCAAGAATTTATGATAATGCCAGTAGGGGCTGATAGTTTCAAAGAAGCTCTTAGATGGTGTGCTGAAGTATTCCATAATTTAAAATCAGTATTAAAAGCAAAAGGACTTGCAACTTCAGTTGGTGATGAGGGTGGATTTGCTCCAAACCTATCTAAAGATGAAGAAGCTTTACAAGTAATTGTTGAAGCAATTGAAAAAGCAGGATACAAACCAGGTGAAGATTTTAAAATTGCAATTGATGCTGCTGCAACTGAAATGTATGATGAAGCTAAGAAAAAAGGTGAAGAAGGAAAATACTATTTCTGGAAATCAGACAAAATGTATACTTGCGAAGAAATGGTTGCTTTCTGGGAAGATTTAGCATCTAAATACCCAATTATATCTTTAGAAGATGGACTTGCTGAAGAAGATTGGGAAGGATGGAAATTACTTACAGAAAAACTTGGAAACAAAATTCAATTAGTAGGTGATGATCTATTTGTTACAAATACAAAAAGATTACAAAAAGGTATTGATATGAAAGTTTCAAATTCAATCCTTATAAAACTTAACCAAATAGGAACAGTAACTGAAACAATAGACGCTATATCTATGGCAAATAGAGCTGGAATGACAGCTGTAGTATCTCACAGATCAGGTGAAACTGAAGATACAACAATTGCAGATTTAGTTGTTGCTATGAATGCAGGACAAATTAAAACTGGTGCTCCTTCAAGAACTGATAGAGTATGTAAATATAACCAATTATTAAGAATTGAAGAAGAATTAGGATCTGTAGCTGAATATGCAGGAAAAAATGCATTCTTTAATTTAAAATAACAATAAAAAATATTCCCAAGTAAATTTATTTGCTTGGAAATATTTTTATATACAAGTAGGGTATAAAAAATAATAAAAAAATACATATCAATTGACACAAGGAATAATATATAATATACTATAATAGATAAAATTATTGTTACATTTTGTCATAGTTTTTGTATAGGGGGTAAAAATGAAAAAGAAAAGTTTTTTAAAGATTATAGCAGTATTTGTTCTTGTTACTGTTATTTCTGTATCCACATGTATATTTGCAGATGTTGGAAATATAAATAGATACGATAGTGGATCATCATCTAGTAGTTCACATTCTAGTAGTTCTTCTAGCTATTCGGGATCTTCGCACTCAGGAAGTGATTACTCAAGTTCCAGTAGTGAAGGAGGAGGTTCAATATGGGGACTAATAGTAGGAATTATTATTGTGGGAGTAGCAATATTTGTAACTTCTAGAGCTAATGGTAAAACAAACAATAAACATACTGATGCATTAAATAATTTAGTAAATGGTTCAACAGATTCAATAAAAACAAATACGAAGGGTATTGCAGATGAAATTAGACAGACTGATCCAGAATTCTCAGAGGAAAAATTCTTATCTTGGACAAAAGATGTCTTTGTTAAACTACAAGCAGCATGGACAGCAAGAGATTGGAAAATTATTAGACCATTCGAATCAAATGAATTATTTGAACAACATAATGCACAATTACAAGAATATATTAATAACAACAGGATAAACATGATAGAAAGAGTTGCAGTAGAATCAGCTGAATTAATGAGCCATAAAGTAGATGGAGATAAAGAAATTATTGAAGTATACTTAAAAGCTGTTATGAAAGACTATATTATAGATGCAACAACTAAGGAAGTTGTTGAAGGAAATAAAAATACTGATTGGCATATGAGATATAAACTTACATTTGTAAGAAAAAATGGAGTAAAAACTCATGCCGGAACAAGTAATAAATCAACAACTAACTGTCCAAATTGTGGAGCACCAACTGAAATAACATCAGCAGGACAATGTGAATATTGCGGAAGTGTTATAACGACAGGTGAACATGATTGGGTACTTTCAGGACTTGAAGGAATAAAATAATAAATAAAAAAATAAGGGCTAAGTTATTTAGCTTAGTCCTTAATTAATTTAAGGAGGAATTAAAATGGGATTAATAAAAGCAGCAGTAGGAGCAGTTGGCTCTACTTTACATGATCAATGGAAAGAGGCAATAAGATGTGAAGATATGCCAAATGATGTATTAATGGTAAAAAAGACTACACCAAATGGAGTTATTTCAAATGGAAGTACTGTCATTGTAGGACCAGGACAATGTGCTATTATATATGATAATGGTAGAATAGTAGATGCATCTGCAGAAGAAGGTGTGTATACATTTAGTGATTCATCAACACCATCACTATTTGCAGGACAATTTGGTGGAATGTTTAAAGAGATGTGGCAAAGATTTACATATAATGGTGCAACAGCTAAACAACAAGCTGTATTTTTCTTCAATATAAAAGAAATATTAGATAACAAATTTGGAACACCAGCTCCAGTACCATACAAAGATTGGGGTCATCCAATAATGAACGCAAGAACAAATTCATATATTGCAATGAGTGTTGAAGTAAAATGTTTTGGTAAATATACATTTAGAATTTCAGATCCATTTTTATTTATGTCACAAATAGCTGGAACAGCTGATGTATACAGAAAAGCTGATTTAGTAGAACAAATGAGATCTGAAGTTATAGGGGCTTTCTCTAATGTAATGAACAGCTTAGGAAGTGATAAATACAAAATAGAGGTACTTGAACTTCCAAATAAAACTGATGAAATAAAGAAAATAATGGATGAAAATGTATTTGATGAACCAATTAGAAAAAGAGGTATTTCACTTGTTTCATTTATTGTTGAAAGTTTAACTCTAGATGATAAATCTAAAGAGAAAATTGATAATTATGAAATTGGTGGAGATGCATATCAACAACAAGGTGTAATGACTGGTGCATATGCAAATGCTGTTCAAAATGCAGCTAGTAATTCAAATGGTGCAGCAAATGGATTTATGGGAATAGGTATGATGAATATGGCAAGTGGTAATGCTTTTGGTGGCGTTGCAAATGGAAATGGTGCAGCTCCAATGACACCACAACAAGATGCTGCTACAAAAGCTCAAACACCTGTAAAGCCAGAAGTTCCAGTTGAAGCTCCAGCAACACCTGAGGTGGTAGAGGAAAAACCACAAAATAACTCTTGGAAATGTTCTAAATGTGGAACTGAAAATACAGGTAAATTTTGTGCAGAATGTGGTGAGAAAAAATTAGAAGCTAAATTCTGTACAAATTGTGGAAATAAGCTTGATCCAGATTCAAAATTTTGTCCAGAGTGTGGAACAAAAGCATAGGTTATAACTAATAATATATATAATTTAAATTTTGCTATAGTTAATAAATAAGTGCTAAAGCAATGAGAAGGCAGTTGAAACTGTCTTCTTCTTTTCTCTTACAAATTTGATTAAATGGAAAATAAAGTCTTAAAAGTGAATTTTTAGGACTTTATTTTTTTCTAAAAATCATGTAAAATAATAATAGAAGTTAAAGATAAATAAAAAAGAACGAAGCTTCGTAAAAGTATTGAAAAAGACTAAAAAATATGGTATAAATGTAGAAAATAAATTTGAAATCAAAATGTATAGAAATAGTAGATATTTGAGAAAAAAAGGTGATAATGGAGCAAAATAATGAATTAAAATTATTTGAAGATAAAAAAATTAGAGCAAAATTGGATGAAGAAAAAGAAAAATGGTATTTTTCAGTTGTAGATGTGGTTGCAGTTTTAACAGATAATGATTATCAAAAATCTAGAAATTATTGGAAATGGCTTAAAAATAAGTTAATTCACGAAGGCAGTGAGTTGGTTAGCGATACTAACCAACTGAAAATGAAATCTGTTTATGGAAAATATTATAATACTGATGTAATGAATACGGAGCAAGTTTTGCGTTTAATACAATCAATACCATCTAAAAAAGCAGAACCATTTAAACTATGGTTAGCTCAAGTAGGAAAAGAACGAATAGATGAAGCATATGATCCAGAAATAGCAATAAATAGAGCATTAGATATATACAGAAAAAAAGGATATTCAGAAGAATGGATAAATCAAAGGTTAAAAACAATAGATATAAGAAAAGAATTTACGGATGAACTAAAAGAAAAAGGAATAAGCGAGGCAAAAGATTTTGCAATATTAACAAATATTCTAACACAGGCTTGGAGTGGACATTCAGTAAAAGAATATAAAAATTTAAAGGACTTTTTCTTAAAATATTATAGATAAAAAATTATTAATAAAGGGGTGTATGTATGGCAAAGTTATATTTTAGATATGGAACAATGGGATCTGGTAAATCAATAGATTTGTTAAAAGTTGCATATAATTATGAGGAAAGAGACCAAAAATGTTTACTTATGGTTCCAAGTATAGATAACAGATATGGAGTTGGAAAGGTTACAACTAGAATTGGGATTTCAAGAGAGGCATATATAATAAATGAAGATACTAATATTTATGAATATGTATCATCTTTATTAGAAAAGCCAAATTGTATTCTAGTAGATGAATGTAATTTTTTAACTAAAAAACATGTAAATGAATTATCAGATGTAGTAGACTTTTTAGAAATTCCAGTTATATGTTATGGACTTAGATCTGATTTTAAATGCGAATTATTTGAAGGCTCAGAGGAATTAATGGCAATAGCAGATAAGATTGAAGAAATAAAAACAATATGTGAATGTGGCAGAAAAGCAACTATAAATATGAGATATAAAGATGGAAAAGCAATAATTGATGGTGACAAAATAGTTGTTGGTGGAAATGAAATGTATAAAGCAGTATGCAGAAAATGCTATAAAAAGTATATAGAAAAATAATTATATTTTTGTTATAAGTCAAAATTAGACAACTTTCTAATTTGACTTTTTTTTGCTTTCGGTGTATAATATAAGCTATGTATATTGAGTTCGTGTTAAAATTATATTTTAGAATATAATAGTAGTAATACTATAATATATATTGATCGTGGTTAAAGTAAATTGAAAAGTAAATATTAAAGGAGGAATAATAATTTAATGGAAGAAAAAAAGGATTACAAAAGAAAGGGGCAAACTGTGCCTTTAACAAAAAGAAATAATTCAAATTCTAGAGGTAATAAAACAACAAGAACAACAAGAACAAATAGAAAAGATAAAAATGATGTATTAAATAATAAGGAGTTAGTAAAGGATACGAAGAAGAAATTATTAAAAAAAGGGCCAAATGTTGAATTCTTAAATATGGATACAAGGCCTGTTGTATCTAGATCATCTAAACCTACTGTATTTGCAGATGCTAAACTTAAAGTAATTCCACTAGGTGGTATGAATGAAATTGGTAAAAATATGACTGTTTTTGAATATAAAGATGAAATAATAGTTGTAGACTGCGGACTTGCATTTCCAGAGGATGATATGTTAGGTGTTGATTTAGTAATTCAAGATATAACATACTTAGAAAGAAATAAAGATAAAGTAAAAGCTTTATTTATAACTCATGGGCATGAGGATCATATAGGTGCAATACCATATTTCTTAAAGAAAATAAATGTACCAATTTATGGAACAAAATTAACATTAGGTCTAATCAAAGCAAAATTGATAGAACATCACTTAGAAAAAAGTACAAAGCTAAAATGTGTAAAACCACGTGACGTTATAGCTTTAAAACACTTTAAGGTAGAGTTTATAAGAATGACACACTCAATTGCAGATGCAGCAGGACTTGCAATAAAGACACCTGTTGGAACAGTAGTGCATACAGGAGATTTCAAGGTAGATTATACACCAATAGATGGAAAACCAATGGATTTTGCAAGACTTGCAGAACTTGGAGAAGAAGGTGTAACGCTTCTAATGTCTGATAGTACAAATGCTCAAAGAGACGGATATACTATGTCAGAAAGTATAGTAGGACATGAGTTTGATAAAATATTTACAAACTGTAAAAAAAGAATAATAGTTGCAACATTTGCATCAAATATACACAGAATGCAACAAATAATGAATGCTGCTGTAAAATGTAACAGAAAAGTATCAGTTGTTGGTCGTAGTATGATAAATGTTCTTGCAGTTTCACAAGAACTAGGATATTTAGAAGTACCAGAAGGAACTATTATTGATATAGATAAAATAAATAACTATAATCCTGAAGAATTATTAATAATTACAACTGGAACACAAGGTGAACCAATGTCTGCACTTAGCCGTATGTCAGCAGGTGAGCACAAAAAGGTTCAAATAACACCAGATGATTTAGTAATTTTCTCATCATCTGCTATACCTGGTAACGAAAAATCAATTGATAAAGTAATTGATGAACTAGAAAAATTAGGTGCTGAAGTTATATACAATCAACTTGCCGATGTACACGTATCTGGTCATGCTTGCAAAGAAGAATTAAAATTAATGTTATCATTAGTAAAGCCAAAATATTTTATGCCAGTTCATGGTGAGTATAGATTTTTAAAAATGCATGGCGAACTTGCAGTCGAAACAGGTACACCAAAAGAAAATATATTTATAATGGAAAATGGTAGAACACTTGAAATTGGAAAACATGATGCTAAAATTACAACTCAAGTACCTTCTGGTATGATACTTGTAGATGGACTTGGTGTTGGTGATGTTGGAAATATTGTAATTAGGGATAGGCAGTTATTATCTGAAAATGGTGTTATAATAGTTGTTGTAACACTAGATAGAAAAACAGCAAAAGTAATTTCAGGACCAGATATAGTAACTCGTGGGTTTGTTTATGTAAGAGAAAGTGAAGACTTAATGGAAGAAATAAAAGAAGTTGCAAAAGATGAACTTGATAGATGCGATAAAGAAAATATTCGTGAATGGTCTAATATAAAATCAAATCTAAGAGATAACTTAATGCGTTTTGTATATTCTAAAACAAAACGTCAACCAATGATACTTCCAATATTAATGGATGTAGATTTAGATAAAAATAGAAATTAATATTTAAGGTGATTGAAAATGGATGAAAATTTAAAAGAAAAATATGAGAAACTTGCAAATTTAATATTTCCAGATGTAACAGAAACTGTAGAAGATTTAGAAAAAAGATATCCTGAAAGAAATTTAAAAGAAGGAGCGTGCGTAACACGTTTTGCTCCTTCTCCTACAGGGTTTTTACATACTGGAGCCTTGTTTACTTCACTTATAAATAAAAAACTTGCAAATCAAACAGGTGGGGTATTTTTTCTTAGAATAGAAGATACTGATAGAAAAAGAGAAGTAAAAGATAGTGTAAAAGACTTAACTACTCAAATGAGAGAATTTAATATTTCACCAGATGAGGGAGTTATTGAAGAAGGAAAAGAAATTGGTAATTATGGTCCATATACTCAAAGTAAGAGAGAAAAAATATATAGAATTTGTGCAAAACATTTACTTTTAAAAGGACTTGCATATCCATGCTTTTGTACACCAGAAATGTTGCAAAAAACACATGATTATCAAGAAGAACATAAAATTGTACCTGGGTATTACTCAGTATATGCAAAATGTAGAAATATATCGGTTGATGAATATATATCAAGGATTGAAGCTGGAGAAAAATATATTTTAAGATTTAGATCAAATGGATCTCACTTAAAAAAAGTAAGTTTTAAAGATGGTATAAAGGGAAAAATTGATATTGCACAAAATGATCAAGATATAGTAATCTTAAAATCAGATGGACTTCCAACTTATCATTTTGCACATGTTTGTGATGATCATTTTATGAGAACAACACATGTTATAAGGGGAGAAGAATGGGTATCTTCAGTTCCTATTCATTTAGAGTTGTTCTATGCTATGGGATTTAAGGCACCAGTGTTTGTACATATTCCAAGTATAATGAAATTAGATGGAACATCTAAAAGAAAGCTTAGTAAAAGAAAAGATAGTGAAGCTGCTGTATCATATTTCTTAAAAGCAGGATATCCAGTAGAATCAGTAAATGAATATCTTTTAACTCTAATTAATTCAGATTTTGAAAACTGGAAAAGAGCTCATAAAAATGAAAGTAATGATTTATTTGAACTTAAGTTAAAAAAGATAAATACATCAGGTGCGTTATTTGATAATGTAAAATTAAATGATGTATCAAAAGAAGTAATATCAAGAATGAATAGTGATGAAGTATTAAAAGCTGTTCTTGATTGGGCAAAAAAATATAACGAAGAAGTATATAACCTAATTTCAAAAGATGAGGCTTATAGCAAAAAAATCTTTGCTTTAGAAAGAGATGGAGCAAAAAAAATACGTAAAGATATATATAAATGGGAAGATATTATACCTACTTTCTTTTATTTCTTTGATGAGTATTTTAAAGAAGATATAAAAGAAGGATATGACTTTAGAATTACAGATAAATTGACTAAAGAAGTTATTTTAGATGTAATAGAGAAATATTCTAGTGTATATAACGAAAATGATGATAAAGATACTTGGTTTAATAGAATGAAAGAACTTGCAAATAATCTTGGATTCTGTACTAATATGAAGGAGTACAAAGAAAATCCAGACAATTTTGTAGGAAGTATTGCAGATTTTTCAGATATAATAAGGACTTCTGTTACAAATAGACATAATACACCAGATATATATGAAATAATGAAAATACTTGGAAAAGATAAAGTTATTAGTAGGTTTGAAGGAGCAAAAGATAATATATAATTAAAAAGGATAAACTATGTTTTATATAGTTTATCCTTTTATTCATCTAATTCATCAAATAAAGTATCATTAAAAAAATCATATACTTTAATATTTAACCCTTTACATATATATTGTAATGTTTGGAGTGTAATAGTTTTAGTGTTTTTTCTCATAAAATTATCAATTGTTAATTGTGTAATACCAGATAGTATACATAATTTGTCAAGAGTGATATTTCTTTCATTACATAATTTTAATATTTTTTCTCTTGTTGCATCTCCAATATTCATAGGTACCACCTTAATATATAAAACATTATATCAAACTTTTTTCACAAAAATTAACCTAAAAAGGTTGACCAGCTTAAAAATATATAATATAATGGCGGATTGTACGTGAAGCCGAACACCAAGTAAACTAGAAAATTTACTTGGTGTGTTGTGTACATAAAAATTGACATAGAATAAAAACTCATGTTACAATATTATTACCAAAAAATTGAAAGGAGTTTTTATCTATGTCATATAATCATTTTAACATAAATGATCGAATTTGTATAGGAGAATGTTTAAGAAAAGGGTATTCAATTAATAAAATGGCTTCTTTAATGAAAAGAGCTAAGTCTTCAATTAGTGAAGAAATAAAAAAGCATACAATTACTAATATTGGTTACATTCCAAGAATAGCTCAAGAAAGAGCTGATAAAAGCAGGAAAAAATTCTAGATATAATTATAAAATAAATGATAAATTAAAAAAATATATTATTGAAAAATTAAAAGAAACATGGTCTCCAGAGCAAATATCTAATAGACTAAAAATTGATTTTCCTGATGATGTAACAATGAGAATTTCTTTAAAAAAAATATATATGATGATATATGCTGGAGAGTTAGAAGTTATTACAAAAAATGATTTGCGAAAAAAAGGTAATTTTATTTTAAGTGGTAAAATTCAAAAAGTAGAATCAAATATATCTGGAAATTCTGCTACTTGTGCAGTATACTTAAAGACAGAAGATAAAGAAACTTAAATTATAACAGTATATTTGAAAAAGCATAATAATAATTGGTTTATTGAAGAAAAAGGATTATATTTAAAAGATTGGAGTATACAAGTTCCTGGCGATAGTAATTTATATATTAATGAAACTCTTGTAGATAAAAAATATATATCAGGAAGCTCAGGAAATTTTGATGTATATACAATACCTGCTATAGCACCAGAAGTATTTAATAACAGTAGCTTTTATATACCTAGACATTAAAAACAGTGAAATTAAAATGTAATATTTATGAAATCAAAAAGATACAATAAAATAGTTATGTAGGCTTGCGTTTTTTTTTTTTTTTGTATATACTGTATATGTTAAAAGTATAATATATATTGAAAAACTAAGATAATTGCAAAAATTAATACGGATATGAAATAGAAGTTTTACTTTATAATTTAAAATAAAAAATATTAAAAAAGGACTTGACTTAACTTAGTAAGTTTTAGTATATCCTATACATGGTATAAACATACAAAAAAGATATGTTAAAAATATGTTTTTTGTAGCTTGAGAGGAGGTGAAATATAACATGAAAAAGAAACTAGTAATAATTACTATAATAATAGTTTTTATTGTAACCGTTATAATAGTTACTATTAATATAAAATCAAAAAATTCATTTGTAGCTGATAATGATATTAAGAAAAATGAGAATAATTCAATTAGTAAATTAGATAAATTAACAGAATCTAAGCCAGAAGAATTTTCTTCAAATATCAGAGATGACGGGAATATGGATATAATTGCTTACAACGGTGAAGCCAACATTATAAACGTTCCCGATTCTGTTGACGGTAAACCAGTTATTGAAATAAGAGGATATTTTTTAAGAGGTAACAAGAATGTTGTTGAGATAAATATTCCTGATACTATAACAAAGATAAGCAGTGAAGCTTTTGAATTTTGTACCAATCTTGAAAAAATAACAATGGGCAACGATGTGCAGAAAATTGGACAATCTCTTTGCCGTGGTGATTCAAAACTAAAACAAGTTGCGCTTTCACAGTCGTTATCGGAAATTTCACATTATGCTTTTCAGAATTGCACCTCACTTGAAGAAATTACAATTCCCGACAGTGTTACAACAATAGGTTTTGCTTTCTCGGGATGTACGGCTCTTAAAGAAATACATATGACAGATTCGGTAACATTCATAGGAGTACCAGAGGATGACAATGAATGTAATATTTTTGAAGATTCTGATAATCTTACAATTTATGCACCTGTAGGCTCATATGCTGAACAATATGCCAAGAGCAATAATATTCCTTTTGTGGCAGAGTAAAAAAATATACTAAAATTTATTTTTTAGTGGTTTATACGTCTTGAATTTACTGATAGAATTTTGATATAGGAGAATGTTTATGAGAAAAAAGGGAATTTCATTGATTATGATAATTGTTATATTATTAGTAACTATATTAACAATTACTACAGCAATATTTGTTATTAATAGTATATATAATAATTCTAATAATGATAAAAATATAGAAAATGATATAAATAACATAAATTCATTAAATCAAGAAAATAGTAATACAGAAGATTTTATATTTGTAGTAGATGATATATTTACAATAGCTGTCAAAGGGACAGCTCCTACTGGAAAGGTTATAAAAGGTAATATTAAGGTAGGAGATGAAGTAAAAATTATCCAAGATGATAAAATAATTCCATGTAGAATAAAAGGTATAGAAAAACAAAAAGAAGAAAAGGAATCAGCAACTGAAGGAGAAGGTGTTGTTATAATTTTGGGTAACAATATTTCAAGGAGTGAAATTACCAGAGGACAAGTTATTACCAATTCTAGTAATGTAAAAAGTGCTAATAAATTTAAAGCTAAATTACATATGGCAAATGAGGAAGAGGGATTTGAGGAAAAAATTTTAACTAACAATTCAAAAATTTTATTTGATTTCTATGACACTATTAAAATAAATTCCAAAATTAAATTTCTAGATAATATAAATGAAGCAATGCCAGGTGATAACTTAAATGTTGAAGTGGAGCTCGAAAATAACGTGCCTATTTTTAAAGATGCTAATTTTAATATTGTTGAGGGAAATACTAAATATGCTACATTAACAGTGACAGAAATAAATTAAGTATTTTATAGGAGGAAGAATGAAAATGAGAGGAAGAATAATAATACCAATGATTTGTTTATGTTAGTTGCTACATTTTTTGCTGTAACATCATTAAATAATATTTATGCAGCAGGTGAGGAAAAAAATATAACTTTTGAAGACGAAAATTTATATAATGCTATAAAAGAAAAGATTGGTGATAAAATATTATCATCAAATGATAGTACAAAAACAATAACAATGATAGAAGATGATATTAACAGTATTAAAAGTTTGGATATGACTAGCAAGAATATTACTAATATAAAAGGTATAGAAAATTTTACAGAGTTAGTTAATTTATATTTAGATCATAATAATATAAGTTATACTACAATATTAGATAACGAATTAAAATATATTTTTGATGTAGAGCTAGCTATAGAGTCGGATGGTATTGTTGCGCATCAAAATCTTAATATTAATATTTCAATTAGAATAGTAGAATTACCAAAAATATTTATTCAATCAAAATATAATAATAGCAAATTGTATACATCAGAAGAGTATATTCTAGAAAATTGTACTTTAAGTGCTGATGGCAGTAATATTATAGTAGATGAAGGTGCTGCATCAGCGATCTTCCAAATATATGGAGAAGAAGGATAAGCTAGAGGAACAAAACTTAATATATCAGTAGTAGGACAAGTAGAAGATGTACCACCACAAATTAATGATAATGATGATGAATAAAATATTAGTTTGCAAGAAAAAAATAAACAAACAGAAAATAATATTGAAGAAAATAGTGAAAGTCTAGAAAATCCAAAAAATGGAGATATATTATTTTTTGGTATATCAATACTATCAGTTGCTATAGTTGTATATGTCATTTCATCAAAAATTTTTCAAAATATAAAAATGGGTTAACAATAAATTAATAAAACAATTAAATTTTATTGGGTATAAAAATTTAGAGGGGGATATAAATGTTAAAAAATAAAAAATTAATATTTACCTTAATTATAGTATTAGTATTGGGTTTAGTTTTAGGAATTATACTTATTGTTAAGAAAAATAGCATCAAAACAAACGATATTAACAAGGATACAAATATTGAACAAGATGAGAAAGAAAATAACAATATTATAATTGATGGAGTAGAATATATTGATACTTCAAGGAATTTTAAAGATGTAGATGCTAGAAATTTCACATTTTATGTTGATAAAGAACATAAGAAAAATATAACATTTAGTTATAAAAAAGAGGCTGGAGAAAAAGAGAAGGTATCATTAAAAAAGATTTTGAACTATGATAAAAGTATAGGTGCTGTATTTACATACAATGTAAAAGTAAGTGGTACATATGGACATGAAAATTTAGAAATTTGCGTTTCAGATGAAAATTATGAAACACCAGATGGTGAAAAAATAATAACACAAAATAAAGAAATGATATGGTCTGAGAATGGTATTACATGTTATGTAGAAAAATATAAAGGATTTTATACGCATCAATTTATTGTAAATATTGATGGTACAGAAGTAGCATTATATTGTTCTTATAAAGAAAAAAATGCAAAAATAATAAAAACAGGAGTAATGGAATTAATTAATCATTTAAGTGTTAACAAAAATGTAGGTTATTATTTAGATTATTATTTAAATCAACAAGGTACTAAGAATGTCACAATTAAATCATATAAATTAATTGAGTATGTAAGTACTGATTATAGTGAATATAATTCTTGTTTAGCAATAAATAATTATGACATAATATATAGAAAATATTCTAACTTTGATTATGAAAGTACATATCCAAAACTTACTAATTATAAAGAAATTGGTAATAGCAAAATTGGATATCAAGTTTATGACGATTTTGTATCTGATACCTCAAGGCGCGAATTATATATATATGTATATACAAGTTATATACGAGAAGATGGTGATATCGGTTATTGTAATCCAGCTTTCTTTAAATATAGGTATAGTAAAGATGATAATATTTTTCCTGAAGAAATAGTAAAAGCTGTAGTTGATTCTTTAGTTTTTTTTAATACTGATAAAAAATAGTTTGTAATAAGATGAATTTAATATAGTCGAGGGAAATATCAAATATGCTACACTAACAGTGACAAAAATAAACTAAGAAATTAAATGTTTTATGCGAGGTGAAAAATATATGAAAAAATTCTTAATAGTATTATCTGTAGTAATTGCACTATGTATAGGTTTTGTTGTGTTTATGACATGTGGAAATAAAAAAACAACTGCTAAATTAATTAAAGAATATGAAAGTAAAGGAATGAAAGTAGCTTCTGTAGAAGATGACTTAAAATTTGACTTTAATGATTCGTATAAAACTTGTGAGCTTAAGGAAGTAAATAAAGTTTCAAATTTTGATGTCGTTGTCATACCTGAAGAGGTAGAAGGGTACAAAGTAACTTCAATAGGCATGTGGGCATTTGGTGCAGATGATGATCTTTATGGTAATAAAAGAGAAGATAGTGTGTCAAGTACCGTAAAGGAAGTAGTAATACCTGATACCATTATTGATATAGATGAGCAAGCTTTTCAATTTTGTGAGAATTTACAAAAGGTTATATTTGGTAAAAATATAGAACATATTGATGAGGATGCATTTTTAGGATGTACTGCTTTAGAAGAGTTAAATCTAAGTGAAACCAAGTTAGTTCATTTTAAAGATGGTGTATTTGATAAGTGTACTTCGCTTAAGAAAGTAGTTTTACCTAAACAGTTAGAAAGTTTAGCTATGGGAGATTTTAGTGGTTGTTATAATATAGAGGAATTACATATTCCTGGGTCTGTAAAGAAAATTGATAATAGCTTATATTCATTTATGGAATCAGGTTCAGGCAAAAATATGGAAGATTGTTTAACAATTTATGCTCCTAAAGGTTCTTATGCTGAGGAGTTTGCAAAAGAAACTAATACTTCATTTGTAGCCGAGTAATAGATAGTTATAATATGTGATATAAGAATGGAGATAGAATAATAATGAAAAAAATAGTAATGTTGGTTATATCATTTTTATTAGTTGTGGCCTATTGTTCTACTATAAAAACAAGTAGAATTAATGCTACAAATAAAGATGAAGTAAAAGAAATTAAATTTGAAACAAATATTGTATATCTGTATTTAAAAGAGAATTATGAATATATTTTAGCAGATGATGAAAATCTAACTTTAAAAATGACACAAGAACAGATTGAAAAAGTAGATAAAGTGTTAGGGATGGAGTTAACTGATAGTGATGAAAATGATATAGAAAAATTAGCTGATTTAAAAGTGTTAAGTACTTTTCCTAATTTAAGAATTTATGGTACAAGTTTTTGTTCTATTTTTGATAAAAATATAAATGATCTTAAGTATTTTGATGATTTAAGCGATTTAACTTTGGAAAGATTAAAATTTAATACTGATATATCATGTATAACTAAATTTACTAATTTAAAAAATTTACGTTTAATAGGTTATACTGAGGAAGATAGTTGTGAGCTAGGGTATGGACTATTAGATATAAGTCCATTAAAAGAATTAAAAAATTTAGAAAGGCTGGATCTATCAATAGGTACTTTGAATTCTGATTATTTAGAAAATATTAAGGAAATTATTTCTAATAACAAAAAATTAGAAAAACTAAAAATTAGACTTTATTCAGTAGATAAAAAAGTAAAATTACCTGATATATTTAAAAATCAAAATGATATGGAATTTTTTAATGAAGATCAAAAAAAAGTCAAATTTGATGAAGATGGAAATATTATTTTAAAAAAAAATGTAGATAAATTTTCTAAAGAATATTGTACAATAAAGTATAGTAATACTGGTATTGATGATTGTGAACTCTCTATATATTGGATATCTCAAGAAGAATTTGATTCATTATTTGAAGAATATGATATAGGTAGTGAAAATAAATATTACGATACAAATAAAGATAATAATATATCAAAAATATATAAAATAGTTATACCTGTAGCAAGTATTGTTATGTTAGCTGGTATAGGATTAATTATTGTTAAAAAGTATAAATCAAAAAATAGTTTATAGTAAAATCATATTAAAAAATACAATTATCATAAAAGCTGTTAAAATAGCTATTTTATGGTGATTGTATAATTTTTTACAAAACTAACTCTATAAATAGGTTTTTGGTGTATTGAATATTTTTTTATTATGTGTTAGTATGAGTGTATAAGCATATAAGTATGTTAAAAACAAATAATGCTTAATAAAGATAGGTTAGGTTTTAACGGAAAATAATAGTAAACAAAATAATAATATAGAAAATTGGTCTGAAGGAAATGTACATTTAAAAAATTTACTTTTAAGTTGTATAGATAATAATGTACAATCCATGTATTCATGTGCAGGACATGGTATGAAAAAGTTAGCATACATAACACTAAAAATGGATGAAAGTACCATTCCTAAAATTTACAATATAATAAAATCTTTGCATGAAAAAGATGATATATCATATAGATTTGCACAAAAAGAATAAGGAAAAGATGCAAGCTTTACCGTGTTATATGGCTAAAGAAAATTTAAGAGATAATTATATGGATGTTATTTCTGAATCATTAACTAAAGAAGCTAATTTAGATGAGTTACCAAATAATTTAAGAACAGTTATTAAATTAAGTGAGATATTTAGGACTAATGAAATTCGATATGATTTAGAATATAGTTTAGGTAAAAAAAGAAATTTAACAATTGATAATTTAAAATTTGCAGATAAAGTACATTTATATAACGAGGATTTTAAAAGTATGGGATTTAAAATAAAAAAAGATTTAACAAATAATCCAGTGTATCAGATGAAAGGATTAAAATCTGGTGCTAAAGAACAAACAATGTTAAATAGTATATTATCTTTTGTATCTAAAAGATATCCTAAAAAGCGAGAAGATTCTTTTTTTGAAGAGTTACATGATATGAAAAAAGATGTTGAGTTTATGGGCAAAACATCAGAATTAACAAAAATAAATGAAAAACAAAAAGATGTTAAAGAAATTGGATAAGGTGATTTAAAATGGAATGGAAATATGTAAAAAATATAAATGAAAATGAAATTGTAGAAGTCGAGAAAAAGTATAATATTAATTTACCAGAAAGTTTAAAAAATATTATTTTAAATTATAATGGAGGAAGGCCTGATAGAAGAATTTTTGATACTACAACAAGTAAGGAAAGAGTTATAAAATCATTAATATCATATAGTGATAAAGATAAAGAAAATATACATATTTTTTCTGACTTTTTTAAAAGAGGATATATTCCATTTGCTATTACTCCGTTTGGTGATGTCTTGTGTATGAAAAAAGGTGAAAAAATATATATTTTGATGCATGAGACCGATGAGTTTGATTATGTATGTAATAATTTAGATGAATTTTTTAAAAAATTATATAAATAAAAATTTTATTATATTAAAAATATGAAAAAACACTGATTTGATAGCTATTATTGTTACTATTCAGCCTAGAATATAAAATTTTGGTAACAAAATTATGTTACTGTGGATAAATATAGTTAAAAGGAACATAAAATTAATCAATAAAATATGTATTTTTAAGAAAAAATGTGAAAATGTGGATAGTTTTCTTTCACTTTTACATTTTTTCTTTTTTACCCCAATTTTGTAACATAAATTTAATTTGCCTTCTTTAAAATATGTTGTATAATATATTTAAAGGACGGTGATAAACTATGACATCTATTGGACAAATGAATGATATATTTAAGCAATTAGAAGAATGTATGAAAAAATGTGATAGTTTATCACAAGATATTAAAGTAATAAAAAAAGGACATAAACAAGAAATTAAAAAAATAAATAATAATTTTAAGAAAGAAAAAGTTCAACTTAATTCACAAATAGCTTCTTTAAATAAGATAATTGTTCAAAAAGACGGGAAAATAGAAAAATTGGAAAATGAAGTTGATAGATTAAAAAAACAAATAAATAACAATAGTAACAATTCTTCAACTCCACCCTCTACCGATATAAAAGCTAATAAAAAAATAGTAAACAATAGAAAAGAAACAAAAAATAATGTTGGTGGACAAAAAGGTCATAAAGGTATAACGTTATCTAAAAAATATGTAGAAGACAATATAAAAAATAAAAACTTTGAACATGAAATTGTGCATATTGGAAAAATATCAAATAAGTACAATTCAAAATTTAAATTAGATATCTCTGTAAATGTAATTGCTACAGAGTACAGATTTTATGCAGATGAAAATGGAAAGATAAATATTCCAAAAGAATTTCAAAGCAACGTGCAATATGGTTCAGAAATAAAGACTTTATGTTCAGTGTTAAATACAGAAGGAATAGTAGCAATAAATAGACTAACAGATTTTGTTAGTTCGATTTTGCATGGAAAGATCAATATATCTAATGGAACAATAGTTAATTTTGTAAAAGAATTAAGTAAAAAGATATCAAAGCCACTTAAAGAAATAGAAAAGAAAATATTGAACTCAAATTTAATGCGTACAGATGCAACTCCAGTAAGATGTGATAATAAAAATATATCAGTAAGAAATTACAGTACAAAAGAATATACTTTGTTAAAAGCTACAAAAAGAAAAAGTAAAAAAGATATAGAAGAAACAAATATATTACCAAAGTATTGTGGAAATTTAATACATGATCATGAAACTGTAATATACAATTATTGAAAAGGACACGGAGAATGTAATGTTCATTTGTTAAGATATCTTACAGCAAATTATGAAAACACAAATAATAAGTGGTGTAAAGATATGAAAAATTTTCTGGTATCATTAAACAATATGAAAAAAAGAAAAATAACAGCATTGGTGATGGCACTGGTGCTTGGGGCTGTTGCTTTTTCCGGCTGTGGAAAGAAAGAGACAGAGAGTAAATACAAAATTTATTATATCAATGAAGAACAGGGAGAAGTCCTTGCGGAAAGTTTTGTACCGTCCGAGGAGACGACGCAGACCATGCTGGAAGAGATGACAGAAAAATTGAATAAGAAAAATGCAGAAGGGCATACACTGCTCCCGGAGAATATTGAGATACAGAGCTGTGTGGATGACGACGGGATGATTCGGGTAGATTTTAATCAGGAATATCATGATTTGAATCCGGTAGATGAGGTGCTTTTGCGAGCTTCCATCGTAAAAGATTATGTACAGATTCCAAATATTTATCTGGTTACGATTACTGCGGAAGGAACACCTATCGTTGATTCCCAGGGGCAGGAGATAGGAGCCATGAGTCTGGACAGCTTTCTGGAAAATACAGGAAAAGAAATTATGGCATATCAGTATAAGGAACTCAACCTTTATTTTACCAATGAA